>FUFK010060122.1_pt1 | contig 14866 bp, 13 predicted proteins | sample 1021851 | NCBI WGS metagenome assembly FUFK01 (sample SAMEA51879418, study PRJEB19060) | metagenome | reverse complement strand
AAGAAAGAATAAACCCCATTGAAATTAACTTTCCAAATTCATATGATTATAATATAAAAGTAAATATACCTCGTGGATATAAAATCGTNGATTTTAGTGAATTAAATAAATCTAAAGAATACATTTCAGTTGATGGAAATTCTACTGCTAAATTTCTGTCTAAAGCAACTGTAAATGGAAACGTATTAAACATTAATATTAAAGAGTACTACAAAGAATTGAGATACAATAAAAAAAGATATCAAGAATTTAGGGAAGTCATAAATGCAGCTGCAAAATTTTATGAATCTTCCNTACNAATAGAAAAAATTTAAATTTTTCCAAGTAGTTTCCCCTTCCAGTCTGTCCAACCATATTTATTGGCAAAAACAAGTAAAATAGCNGGGAAAAAGACTAATACAGGTACTAAAACTTCGCCTAATGGCATGGTTTCAGGATTGGAAATATCTTTTAGTACTGAATGTGTTTGCAGAGCTGTCCAATCAGCTGTGACAAGTAGTGCTGCTACCATATTATTTGCTGCATGCCAACCCAAAGCGAGCTCTATCCCCTCATCCATTAATGTCATTATACCAGCAAATAATCCAGANCCNATNTAAAAAACAAAAACAACGTTACCAAACTTTGCAATTTCAGGATTAGCATAATGCATCAAACCAAAGGCTATTGATGTTAAAATTAATGGTAACCACCTATTGCCACTTGCTATTCCTATTCCTTGCATTAAATAACCTCTAAACAAGTATTCTTCAGCAGATGTTTGTATGGGTAGTAATGTGATTACTATCAAAAATAAAATAAGGAATTGTTCATACTTAAAGTTCCACTCATAATTTTCTGGTGATATAAACAGATAATCTATACCAATCATAAAAGCACTTATACATCCCCAGAGAGCAAAAGCAAAAAATACTCTACTCCAATCAATCTTTTCTCTTGATGTGGTTAAATCTCTTAAAGAATTCTTGTGTATAAATTTTGTAGCAAAAAAAACTGCTAAAATCATCCCAANAAATGGTAATANCATTAAAAAAAGATTCTGNTTAGNCTCNAATACACTCATAATAGCNACAATATCATTNGATGCTATTTTTGCCATTAACTCCTCATCACCAAATGCTTTTGATGCTAAAATTAAACCATGAGGAATAGAGAATAAAAAAACGGCCAAAGGNACTATTAATACAACTGTTACAATATATCCCCACCANCTTTCTNTGTTATCNATTACNTGTTTTATNTACATGTTATTTCTTTTTAATTGCTAAAGTAGTAAGTTTTCCNAGAGAAATCAGATTATTTTGTTCATCTGAAACTCTAACCTCCCATATTTGCATTGTTCTACCCATGTGAATGTTNGTTGCTTTTGCATACACAAAGCCTTCGCTGATACTTTTAACATGATTAGTCGAAATCTCAACACCTCTTATTGCCATTTCTCTATCTTTTATAAAATATCTAGAAGCAAAACTTCCAGCAGTTTCAACCAATGCAGCAGTTGCTCCTCCGTGAAGTATACCAGCTGGCTGATGTACTTCAGGGGTTACTGGCATTTTACAAACAACATAGTTATCACCAATTTCAGTAAATTCAATTTTCAAGGTTTCCATTAATGTATTGGAACTCATTTTATTTACCTCATCTAGAATTTCAGAATTATTCAAAATAATATGATTTTTTCAAATTTAAACAAAAAAAGGGTGCTGTCAAAAGCACCCTTTTCTAATTTTGTTCAGTACAAATTACTCCTTGACTTCTTCAAAATCTACATCTTCCACATTGTCAGAATTATCAGCTGACTGTTCATCAGCAGGCTGCTGTGCCTGACCTTGTTGATTCTGTTGAGCTTTATACATTTCTTCACTTGCTGCTTTCCAAGCTTCATTTATCTTTTCAAGNGCAGGATCAATCTTCTCTAAATCTTTGCTTTCAAATGATTTTTTTAGNTCTTCAAGTGCCTCTTCAATCGGTTTCTTTTTGTCATCAGACAATTTATCGCCAAACTCTTTTAATTGTTTCTCAGTTTGAAAAATCATAGCATCTGCACTNTTTAATTTATCAACTGTTTCTTTAGCTTTTGCATCAGCTTCCGCATTTGCTTCAGCATCTTTCTTCATTTTTTCAATTTCCTGTTCGGTTAATCCAGAAGAAGCTTCAATTCTTATGTTTTGCTCTTTTCCTGTTGCTTTATCCTTTGCAGTAACATTCAAAATACCATTTGCATCGATATCAAAGGTAACCTCNATTTGAGGAACACCTCTAGGTGCAGGTGGTATATCTGCAAGTTGGAATCTACCTATTTCCTTATTATCAGGATACATAGGTCTCTCACCTTGAGCAATTCTAATATCTACAGCTGGTTGATTATCTGCTGCAGTTGAAAAAACTTGTGATTTCTTGGTCGGAATGGTTGTGTTTGCTTCAATTAACTTTGTCATTACATTACCCATAGTTTCTATACCAAGAGATAATGGAGTAACATCTAATAACAAGACGTCTTTGACATCACCAGTAAAGACACCTCCCTGAATTGCAGCACCTACAGCAACAACTTCATCGGGATTTACNCCTTTACTAGGTTTTTTACCAAAAAACTTCTCAACAGCATCTTGTACCGCAGGTATCCTAGTAGATCCTCCAACAAGAATAATTTCATCAATATCAGATTTACTTAGCCCTGCAGCTTTTAAAGCAGTTTTACATGGATCTATAGTTCTTTTAACCAGGTCATCTATNAGTTGGTCAAATTTAGACTTAGAAAGAGTTCTTACTAAGTGCTTTGGTCCGCTATCAGTTGCTGTAATATATGGTAGATTGATTTCGGTTTGAGCAGAAGATGATAATTCAATTTTTGCTTTTTCAGCTGCTTCCTTAAGTCTTTGTAGAGACATAGGATCTTTTCTCAAATCGATACTCTCATCTTTTTTAAACTCATCCGCTAACCAATCGATAATTTTTTCATCAACATCATCACCACCTAAATGAGTATCCCCATCAGTTGATAATACCTCAAAAACTCCATCTCCTAATTCTAAAATCGAAACATCATGTGTTCCTCCACCAAAATCAAATACAACGATTTTTTGATCTTGACCTTTCTTATCAAGACCATAAGCTAATGCAGCTGAAGTTGGCTCATTGATAATTCTTTTGACTTTTAGACCAGAGATTTCTCCAGCTTCTTTAGTTGCTTGTCTTTGAGCATCATTAAAATATGCAGGAACGGTTATTACTGCCTCCTCAACACTGGTTCCTAAATAGTCCTCAGCAGTTTTTTTCATTTTTTGTAAAATCATCGCTGATAATTCCTGAGGGGTATATAACCTACCGTCTATATCAACTCTTGGGGTATCGTTGTCCCCTTTTACAACTTTATAAGGTACTCTCTCAGTTTCTTTTTTAGATTCCGAAAACTTATTACCCATAAATCTTTTTACAGAATAAACAGTTTTGGTTGGATTTGTTACCGCCTGTCTTTTTGCAGGATCACCAACTTTAATCTCTCCACCTTCAACAAATGCTATTACCGATGGCGTAGTTCTCTTACCTTCTGCATTAGGAATTACAACTGGCTCATTTCCTTCCATAACTGAAACACATGAATTTGTTGTTCCTAAATCTATTCCGATTATTTTACTCATAATTTTTAATTTTAAATTCGTTTTATAAATGTCAATGATTGTGCCATTTGGTTTTTTTTACATTTTTGTCAGTTTAATGTAAAATTTCATGACATAATGTCTTGTCTTATGTAGATTTACAGGTTAATTACATTTAGAAATAAAAAAATATTTTGCAGTTGATTTAATTTATTACATTTACAAACTACTTTTTTTAAATTCNTAAATGAANAAAAAAATATACAAAAGAGTTACNGTNAAGTCTCTTCAAGAAATGAAAGATAATGCAGAGAAGATTTCTATGCTAACTTCTTATGATTTTACTTTAGCTGGTATTGTTGATAAATCTGGAATTGATGTAATTCTAGTAGGTGATTCAGCAAGTAACATTATGGCTGGACATGAAACAACACTTCCAATCACATTGGATCAAATGATCTATCATGCATCTTCAGTAATTAGAGCGGTCGAAAGAGCTTTGGTTGTTGTGGACTTGCCTTTTGGAACTTATCAAAGTGATTCACAAGCTGCTTTGGAATCTGCTATCAGAATTATGAAAGAAAGTGGTTCTCATGCTGTTAAACTTGAAGGTGGTAAAGAGATTAAGGATTCAATTAAAAGAATTATAAAAGCAGGTATTCCAGTCATGGGCCACTTAGGTCTTACACCACAGTCAATATATAAATTTGGAACTTACACAGTAAGGGCTAAAGAGGATAAAGAAGCTAATCAACTGATTGAAGATGCTCATTTATTAGAAAAAATTGGTTGTTTTGCTATTGTTTTAGAAAAAGTACCAAGCAAATTAGCGGAAAGAGTCGCAAAAGAAGTTAACATTCCGATAATAGGAATAGGCGCAGGAGGCAATGTTGATGGTCAAGTTCTAGTTCTACATGATTTGATTGGAATGACAAAAGAGTTTAATCCAAGATTTTTAAGAAGATACATGAATCTTCATGATGAGATTGTTAATGCAATCTCAAATTTTTCTGATGATATTAAATCAGGTGATTTTCCAAATGAAAACGAACAGTATTAGAATTGGAAAAAATAGTTTCCAATAAAAATAACTTACAAATTCTTTTTGAGGATAATCATATCATTGCAATTAATAAAAGATGTGGTGATATTGTTCAAGGTGATAAAACTGGTGATACTCCCCTATCAGAGATTATCAAGTCATTTATTAAAGAAAAATATAAAAAGCCAGGAAATGTTTATTTGGGTGTTCCTCATAGATTAGATAGACCAACATCAGGAGTTTTAATTTTTGCCAAAACATCTAAATCACTTACAAGATTAAATAAATTATTTAAAGAAGGTAAGATTGAAAAATATTACCTTGCTATTACTAAAAATAAACCAAAAAAAAGTGAAGACACTTTGATACACTGGTTAAAAAAGAATGAAAAAACCAATAAATCAATTCACTTTATTAATGAAACAGAAAGAACAAAGAAAGCTGTAATGCACTACAAGTTAATAAAGGAATTAGACAGGTATTTTGTTCTTGAAATTAAAATTGAAACAGGAAGACACCACCAGATAAGATGTCAATTAAAAGCAATTGGTTGTCCTATAAAAGGAGATCTTAAGTATGGTTATGAAAGAAGTAATAGTGACGGAGGAATAGATTTACATGCAAAAAAAATTATTTTTGAACATCCAGTGACTAAAAAATTAACAACAATAGAGGCGCCCTTAAGAAATACAAAAATTTGGAGTGCAATAAAATAAATTATTATGAATATTGATCAATTATACGATAATCAACTAAATTTCATTAATACTCACCAAAAAATAAGTATTGAAGAAAGATTGAAGTATTTAAAAAAATTGAAAAATGAAATCAATATAAATGAAGAAAATATTTATAATGCGCTGGATTTAGATTTAAGTAAACCTAGATTTGAAACTTATGCCACTGAAATTGGTTTTTTAATTAATGAAATAGATTTATTCATAAGAAAGTTAAAATCCTGGGCAAAACCACATAATGTTACTCCTGCATTAATTAATTTTCCCTCTAAGGATTATATTATTTACGAGCCATATGGGAAGGTTTTGGTTATATCACCTTGGAATTATCCATTTCAATTAGCATTACTTCCAGCAATGTCAGCTTTTGCAGCAGGGAATAATGTTGTGTTAAAACCTAGCGAACATACACCAAACACCTCAAGTTTAATAAAAAAAATTGTCGAAAAAGTCTTTCCAAGTGAACTAATGTGTGTTGTTGAGGGTGATGCAAAAATAGCTTCTCAATTATTAGAGAAAAAATGGGATTATATTTTTTTTACTGGAAGTGTAAATATTGGAGAAATTGTGGCTGTTTCCGCAGCAAAAAATTTAACACCCTATACTCTAGAATTAGGTGGGAAAAGCCCTGCAATAATTGATAGAAATACTGACTTAAAATTAGTAAGTAAAAGAATTGTATGGGGAAAGTTTTTAAATTCTGGTCAGACNTGTGTTGCACCTGATTATCTAATTGTTCATAAATCAATAAAAGGTACATTAATAAAAGAATTGATCGATAGAATTGAACTAACTTTTGATAAAAATTTTGATAACACATCAGATATTACTGCCATTGTCAATGAAAAAAATTTTAATAGACTAACANAGTTAATCAAAGAAAACAAANTTATCTACGGTGGTAAATCAGATCGAGAAAATCGCTATATTTTTCCTACTATTATCGATAGCCCAAAAATGGACAGTAATATAATGAAAGAAGAAATTTTTGGACCAATTCTTCCAGTATTGAGTTTTGAAAAATTGGAAGATATTGATAACATAATTAATAAAAATCCAAATCCACTAGCACTTTATGTTTTTTCAAATAACAAAAAATTTACCGAGACTGTTATCAATCGCTACTCATTTGGTGGAGGTTCAATTAATGACACAATAGTTCATCTGGCCAATTCTAGATTACCTTTTGGAGGAATTGGTAACAGCGGTATTGGCTCTTATCACGGAAAATTAAGCTTCGAATTATTTTCTCACAAAAAATCGATTGTTAACAGATCAACTTGGTTTGATAATAACCTTAGGTATGCACCATATAAAAATAAATTAAGCCTAGTGAGAAAGCTCATGAAGTACCTAGGTTAGCTCTACAATTTTAAATTTTATCCTATCTCCTTGTTTTTTTTGTGAAAGAATACTGATCGAAAGATCATTCATTTGCAGAATTCTTGGATAACCTCCTGAAACCTGACCATCCTTCATTAACGCAATCATCTTTCCAGAAGGAGTCAATTGGATAGTTCCAGGAATAACAGGTGATGTAATTATTGAAAAATTATTAGGTGAAAGTCCGTTTTCAAAAAAATAACCCATTCTATTATTACTTGAGACAATAAAATATTCTTCATTCAATAATTGAATATCTTTATTATTAATAAGATTAAACTCTGGACCCGGANNAACTTCAATNGTACTNTTAAAAATAGATTCTGTATACATCAAAGCTGCAAAATCCAAATTATTTTTTTTTAAAAAATTAAACTTATCTCCTTTTTTAACTGTAATATTTGGAGTTAAATTTTCATAAAAACTTGAACTATTCAATATTGAATTGACACTGAAACCACCAGAAATTGCCAAATAAACTCGAAATCCTTTCAATGCTTTTCCAAAATTTAAAATATCCCCTTTTTTTACATCAATCTTATTGTTATTTACAATTGATTTATTATTCAAGGTAATCTCAAAGATTGCCCCAGAAATAGCTATTGAGGTGTCTGAATGAAAAGCAAACCTACCTCCCATCATTGTTATTTCAAATACTGCCTCATCATNAGAATTACCAACTAGCTTNTTTGCATTACATGCTGAAATAGAATCCATATATCCAGATGATGGCACCCCATACTTTGAAAACCCNTATCTACCAGAATCCTGTATAGTTATATGAAATCCTGAATCTAATACCTCAATCATTATATTCTGTTTTTTTAATTTTAAATTCTGAGTTTTTAATTGAGTTTTCAATCAAAATAAATTCATCAAAAGATATGGATCGAAACTTTATATAATNAGCAACGGGAACGATCACAGGTTGATTAAAATTTGAAGTNTTGAATAAATTAATCGGAGTTTTACCGATTACATACCACCCACCCGGCGAATCTGAGGGATAAATACCAGTTTGAGCCCCACCAATTGCAACAGAACCTTTTAAAATACGTCTACTAGGTATNGATTTTCTGGAAATAAATAGTCTATCATCAAGTCCTCCTAAGTACATAAACCCAGGCAAAAAACCATACATGTGTAAATAATAAATCTTTGAGCTATGAATCTCAATTATCTCATCCTTAGATAATGATATTTTATTTGAATAGTCATCTAAATCAGATGAAAACTGCTTTTCATAACAAACTGGAATTTCCCAAACTGATTTTTTTGCAGGATGAATACTTTTAAGTTTCTTGTGAATTTCAAGAAGCGAATTACAAATTTCCTCGTAATTGTCAATTTCTGTTTTGAATATTATAAGTAATGAACAATATCCTTTTCTTAGCTCTAAAATATTCGGATTTTTTAATATGGCATTACTAAACGAATTAATTTGTGTTGAAATTTCTATTGAAATTTTTGCTGGCCAATTAACAAGAATCGAATCTAAACTGTAACGGAAAAAGTTTATCTTAAATTTTTGCATTATATAATCTATTTAATCCTTTAAGACAATCAAGTATATTTGGACTATCACCATGGATACAAAAGGTATCAACTTCCAGAAAAATTCTTTTTCCAAAAGCAGAAATTAAATATCCATTATTTATTAAACTATTTATTCTTTCAAACATTAATTCGGAGGAGTTAATGATAGCATTTGCTTTAGTTCTTGAAACAAGGGTGTTGTCATTATTATAGTTTCTATCCAAAAAAATTTCCTTTCTAATATTAATATTATTTTCAATAGCAAGTTTCTCAATTAAACTACCAGAAGGTACATATAAAAGAGTATCATTATAATACTCTGAAATAATTTCTATTATCAACATAGCTAAATCATAATGGTTAGCACTTAAATTATAAAGTGCCCCATGAGTTTTTATATGATCTAGCTGATATTCAAGATCATCCAAAATTTCCCTTAATGAATTAACCTGTTGAATCAATGACTTTGACAATTCTTTATTTGAAATATTCATAGCTTTTCTCCCAAAGCCAATTTTGTCTGGGTAAGATGGATGAGCTCCTATTTTAACTTTGTTTTGGANAGCAATTTCAGCAGCTTCTTTCATGGTATTATAATTACCAAAGTGACCACCACATGCAATACTACAAGACGATAAAAAGGGCATTATATCTCTTTCAATATTTAAACCCTCACCTAAATCAGCATTTAAATGAACATCAATCATTGTATGAAAACTTTNATTATACTTCTGTAGCAAAGTAGAANACAAAAACAAATNACAATTACCCCAATAATATTTTGAAAANTTGAATTNGTATTCTTTTTCAANAATTTAATATTATTCGCTAAAAACATCAAAAAGACAACAATCAATGGAAGAAGAATACCATTTGTAATCTGTGCAAATTTTATAATTTCAATTGGGCTAATTCCTATTGAAGAAAAAATCACACCAACCAATAAAACAACTACAGCAATAATTTTAAAATAAGTTGATTTTCTACTTTCCTCTAATCCCAAACAACCACATACAACATATGCGGCTGCAATTGGAGCCGTAATCGAGCTTGTTAATCCAGCAGAAAGCAGACCAATTGCTACTACATATTTTGAGAAATTCCCATATAGTGGCTCTAATCCATACGCTAAATCAACAGCGTTTAATATATCGGTTTTTTCAAGACCAGCAGATGTTAAAAGTATACATAGTGATATAAGCCCACCAACTAAAATTGAAATAATTGTGTCGAAATTAGCATTTTTTAAATCCCCTTTATTTTTCCATTTGCCATTTACAAGGGCTACATGTAAAAAAATATTATAAGGAACCACAGTAGTTCCNATTAGACCAGCGANTATNAGAATACTGTCTGGTGGAAAATAAAAAAAACTTGAAAATGAAAAAAGAGAACCAAAATCAATACCAACAACAAATACTGTAAATACAAATGATAAACTCATTACTAAAACCAGTATAATTAGTATTTTTTCTAAAATCCTATTATTGCCATTAACAATCAGTAATAATGCTATAAAACCAGAAAAAAAACTGAATACATTAATGTTACTGTATTGTAAATTACTCCCATAGATAAGCTCAAAACCCATAACAGCACCGCTTATATTACCTGCTTCATATGCTGTATTTCCGATAAATATCGCTGAGATTACAAGAAGAATTGATGAATATTTTAAGAATTTATTGTCAAATTGATTTTTAATTAGATTGGATAAAGATTTTTTTGTANTAATTCCAATCCTGACTGCTGTTAATTGAATAAATAAAGTAAGAAGGACAGAAATAAGTAATGCCCAAATTAAACTATATCCAAATTTAGCCCCTGCTAATGAGCACATCGTTACGGTTCCAGGCCCTATAAAAGCTGCAGCAATTACAGAACCTGGACCAATGTTTTTTAATCTTTGACTTATATTATTNGTGATATTCAATATTCAACAAGTTTTTTGATTCATNANTTATACTGAACCTNTCATCTAACCTCATTCCAACAATCCAGATAATTTTATCATCACCATTGACTAAAATTAGCTTAGATGATTTATCTATCTCCCCTATGTTATTATCCTTTAAAAACTTACCAACTTTTTTTGACCCATTCATCCCATAGGGGTAAAAATAATCACCATGATTAAAACATCTTAATACTACAGGAAATATCAGCTTATCCTTGTCAACTGTAACAATATTCAAATTGTTCTTTTCAATTTTANTTGCATCTGTGAAAGACAAGGAGGTTCCGTTTTCAAAACTTATATTTTTTATCAATTTTTCAATAATAAATTTTCTGTCACTGATTTGATTAATCTCTCTTAATACCAACTTATTTTTGTGCCTAAATAATACNTGTGATTTACTAAAAATTTTTTTTCCTGATTCTCCGTCAATTAANNTCAATATTTTATCCCAATCAACAAATCCATAATCTCTTAGNAAGTAGTAAAGAAATGAATCTTTATCAATATGCTCTAAATCTGAAATATTTAATGAAACCTCATTTTTATTGTATTCAAGTAATTCACTTTTTAGCTCATTAATTTTCTGATGAATTAATGAATTAGACATTTTCAAGTANTTTAAAGTATTTCTAAAATTTTTAAGAAAATTACCCTCCAATTCATCAAACTCTGGAATGATTTTATTTCTAATTTTATTTCGTAAATACGAATTTGATTTATTTGAAGAATCCTCCCTCCAGCTTAATTTTTTATTTGTAGCAAATTCTAAAATATCTCTCTTTTCAAATTCAATTAAAGGCCTTTTAATTTTACCATTTAACATGGGCACACCTGTTAAACCATCTAAACCAGAACCTCGGGAGATATTGATTAAAAAACTCTCTAGTGAGTCATTTAGATGATGTGCAGTTAAAATGTGTTTAATATTTAAGCGTGAGGATATCTCATCAAAAAAATCGTATCTCAAATCTCTGGCAATCATTTGAATTGAACTTTTTGAAGTTTCCTTAATTTTTTTTGTATCAAAAGATTTTGAATAGAATTCAATGGAGTTTTGCTTACAAAGTTTTTTTACAAACTCTTCATCTCCATCACTATCATCTGCTCTCAACTTAAAATTGCAATGAGCAACAACAAAGTTTTTGTTTACAGAAAGCATTAAGTTAAATAGCACAACACTGTCTACACCGCCAGAACAACATACAATGCTTTTTTCCTTTAGCAGATAAGGAAATTGATCTTTAATGTAAGATTCAAATTTTGATAGCATTTCACTTGTTTAAAACAAAGATATAGAAATGTACAGAATAAGGTTTATATATGAATCGCTCTATCTTCGGTTGCTGCAAGTGCGGCCTCCTTAATAGCTTCTGAGAAGGTTGGATGCGCGTGGGATATTCTGGCTATATCCTCAGCAGATGCCCTGTATTCCATAGCTACAACAGCTTCAGAAATAAGATCAGCACACCTTGCACCAATCATGTGGATTCCTAAAATTTCATCAGATTCAGCATCAGCTAAAATTTTGACAAAACCATCCAAATCAGAACTAGCCCTACTTCTTCCCAATGCTCTCATTGGAAATTGGCCTAATTTGTAATTTTTACCATTAACTTTTAATTCTTCTTCAGTTTGACCAACTGAAGCAACTTCAGGCCATGTATAAACAACACCTGGAATTAAGTTGTAATTAATATGTGGTTTTTGACCTGCAATATGTTCAGCAACATAAACTCCCTCCTCTTCNGCTTTATGAGCCAACATCATACCTTTAACAACATCACCAATTGCATATATGTTGTGTACGTTTGTCTTTAAATTAACATCAACTTCTACTCTTCCATACTTATCAGTAGTAATGCCAACTTTATCTAAATCTAAACCTTCAGTGTATGCACTTCTTCCTACAGAAATCAAACAATAATCTCCTTCAAAAGTTATTTTTTCTCCTTTCTTATTTTCAGCCGAAATAATTACATCATCTCCATTTCTTTCTATAGAAGTTACTTTGTGAGAAGTGTTAACTTTAACTCCACTTTTCTTAAAAACTTTGGTTAATTCTTTAGATAAGCTAGAATCCATATTTGGAATAATTCTATCTTGATATTCTACAACCGTGACTTTAGAACCAAGCCTATTGTATACCTGCCCTAGCTCAAGACCTATAACTCCACCACCAATGACAACCAAGTGTTTTGGAACCTCTTTTAATTTTAGAGCCTCAGTTGAAGAGATAATTCTTTCACCATCAAAATCTACAAACGGTAATTTAGTTGGCTTGCTTCCTGTTGCAATAATGATATTTTTACCATTTATAACTTCGGATTTACCGTTGTTTTTAACTTCAACAGTAGTTGAGTCTTTAAATGAACCTAATCCATTGAAAACAGTGACTTTATTTTTGTTCATTAAATATTCTAGCCCCTTTGTTGTTTGTTCAACAACCGATGATTTTCTAGACATCATTTTATCAAGATCAAGTTTAATCTTACCCTCTATTGAAATTCCATGGTCATCAAAATTGTGAAGAGCATTTTCATAATGATGAGATGAATCCAATAAAGATTTACTTGGGATACAACCGACATTTAAACATGTTCCACCCATGGTTGAATATTTTTCAACCAACGCTGTTTTCATTCCAAGTTGAGCAGCTCTGATTGCTGAAACATATCCGCCAGGACCAGAACCAATAACAATGACATCAAAAGAACTCATACCACATAAATTTAGGATTCAAAAATACAAATATTTAAATGTTAAAATAATTTTTAAACTATTAAAATTGATTTTGGTAAATTAGTGAAAAATACAAANTAAATATANCCTTAAATTTAATGAAATCTAAACCAGCAAATAATATTCAAGACCTTCAGTTTTTTGGAGAATTTGGCGGAGTCAATCCTTCAATCTCAGATTCTTCAACTTACACATTTTTGTCTGCAAATTCAATGAGTGAGACTTTTGAGGGTAATATGGAAGGTTGTTATCTTTATTCTAGAAACTCTTCACCAAGTAATCTTTATTTAGAAGAGGCCTGTGCAGCATTAGAAGGCACCGAAGCTGCAAATGTTTTTTCATCTGGAATGGGAGCAATAACGGCTACAATTTTACAATTATGTAAGTCCGAAGACCATATTATTTCTAGTAGAACGGTTTACGGGGGTACATACGCATTTCTAAAGAATTTCACCCCACAACTAAAGATTGAAACAACATTTGTAGACATAACATCACTGGATGATATCAATAATTCTATCAAACCAAACACAAAAATTATTTATTGCGAAGTATCATCTAATCCATTACTTGAAATTGCTGATTTAGAAGAGATTTCAAAAATTGCCAAAAAAAACAATATAAAATTAGTTGTTGATAATACTTTCACACCATTATCAGTATCCCCAGCTAAATATGGTGCAGATGTAGTAATTCATAGTTTAACAAAATTTATTAACGGAACAAGTGATACTATTGCAGGAGTTGTTTGTAGTAGTAAAGAATTTATTCACTCACTTAGAGATGTTAATGATGGAGCATTTATGCTAATGGGAACAACAATGGATAGTTTAAGAGCTGCTTCAGTTCTAAAGAATATGAGAACACTTCATATAAGAATGAAAAAACACAGCGAAAATGCAATGTATTTAGCTGAATCTTTTGAAAAAGATGGAATTAAAGCTGTTTATCCTGGATTAAAATCTCACCCCTCTCACAAGATTTTTTCAAAGATGATGAATAAAGATTATGGTTATGGAGGAATGGTAACCATTGACGCAGGTAGTTTAGAAACTGCAAATAAATTAATGGAAAAAATGCAAGATAAAAACTTAGGATATTTAGCGGTGAGCTTAGGATTTTATAAAACTTTATTTTGCGCACCTGGCTCTTCAACTTCATCAGAAATTTCTGAAGAAGAGCAAGAAAAAATGGGATTAAGNGAAGGTTTAATCAGATTTTCGGTTGGACTTGATCAAGATATTTCAAGGACATATGAAGGGATAAAGAAATGCCTTAAAGAATTCAACCTGATTTAAATGGAAATTAAACCATCTGAAATTAGCTTAAAAAAATCATTANTNCCNNTTGTATTATTGATTTNGTTATTATTNTANAACATNATTTTTTTTGAAAATAATGACTGGCTTGGTGATTATACTTATCACTATATCTTAATATTTACCTCTACACTAGCTGCAATTCTTGGAATCTCTGAGGGTGCTAAGATTAATTTTATAATTAAAAAAATATTTTCAAGTATTAAGAGTATTAGTACTCCAATAGTAATTCTTCTTTTAGTTGGAGCTCTTGCTGGAACATGGAAAGTTAGTGGTATTATACCAGCTATGGTTTACTACGGACTAAATTTAGTAAACCCGGCAATATTCTTGCCCCTAACATTAATCGTGTCAACTCTTGTTTCCTTAACCACAGGTAGTTCATATACTACATCTGCAACTGTTGGAATAGCACTAGTTGCTGTTGGAATAGCATTTAACATTCCTGCTGGAATGACTGCTGGTGCAGTGATTTCAGGAGCTTANTTNGGAGATAAAATGTCTCCTTTAAGTGATACTACAAACCTTGCTCCAGCTATGGCGGGCACAGA
>FUFK010046120.1_pt1 | contig 14866 bp, 13 predicted proteins | sample 1021851 | NCBI WGS metagenome assembly FUFK01 (sample SAMEA51879418, study PRJEB19060) | metagenome | reverse complement strand
TTCAAGTTGAAGATTAAAAAGGTAGCAGGATACTGGAACTATGACAGTAGTGAGTTTGATAGTGTTAGTGCTCTTAGTTCAGATGATTCTGAATTGGAAGCAACGTGGAAATCACAACACTCATTAGAAGCATTCACTTCTAAGGATCAGTTCAAGTCTTATGAAGATCTTGAGCGTCGTCTCAATCTAGTTCTTGCAATAGGTCAAAGACCAGTAGCACCTACAGTAGATGATGAAGAGTATGAAGTTGTTGCACCACCAACACCAGTTGCTGCAGCACCAACACCTGTGAAAGAAGAAGCAATCGTTGAAGATGACGATGCACTCTCATACTTTGCACGTCTTGCAGAAGAGTAAATCCAAATTTGCAAACTGAATTCTATAATACCCAGAAAATTTTTCTGGGTATTTTTTTGTCAAAAAAGTCAACCAGTTCTTTTTACTTTTTGAGTAACATAAGTCTTAGATTTTTGATACTTATTATTTCTTTTGAAATCATTGACAAACGATGTAAAGTATTCTTGTTTTAAAATGTATATCTCTCGTTTCTTTTCGTTTTCTCTAGCAAAATGCTCTGCAACTGAAACAGGAGCACATATAGCACTTCCATTTACTATAGATACAGTTCCATTATCATTTATCTTATGTTGTTTATCAAAAAATGCCTTGTCTACACGTAGACCAGCAGGATACTGTGCAATTTTTATTGTTTCATAATGATGTATTGTGTTGTATGGATCACTATATTCTTTTTCTAATGTTTTATTCAAGTCATAGTTAGATAGAGGCCAATCATATTGTGCATTAATTAAATTATTTGTTAATAAAATTACCCAATCATAAAATGGGTCTCCATAAAGTCTTTCTGATAACATATCTGGACGCTCTCCATCTTTTATAGCATACTTGTTAAAGTATACTGCATAAGAAAATATGTCATCATTTAATTTGTATCTACGAAAGAAATTTTTAGCAATTATACGATCAGAGTCAGAGAAAGGATACTTTATTGGTTTCTGATCGTAGATTACGTTTGGTACTATTGAAAAATACATTTACTTTACCCTCTCCATGTTTACATCTATCTTTCCATAATAAACACTTAAGTATCCATCTGGTTGTAATGCAACAGCTTCTGGATGTCTTTCAAGTATCTCTTGTGCCATGACACCACGATATCTTTGTGTGTTACCTATGTAATTCCATTCGTAGATATTGATACCAGATGGTGAGTTTCCTACCTTAGTAATGTTCTCTTTCAATCTAACATCACTTCTCATAGCACCATACTCTTGACCTGGTGGTGCTGTATTCATATCTGGTCCTGTATCTATTTCGTCAGAGAATAGAAGTTTTGTTTCCATGAAACTTACCTTTAGTTCATAAGCAACAGGAGTACCATCATAATAAACAGCATAGTTTCCATCAGGTGTATAGCTAATTGCAACATCAGTTATGGCACACATCTTATATGTTGGTAAGTCTGGATGTTGATTGCTTCCTCTCATGTATGTAACTTTACATACTTTAGGAACTCTAATGAATGATGCTTCTACTGCTCTGTTATCTTTTCCTTTAGTTCCCATTACAGCATAATCTCCTAATTCATATGTTGGTAACATACTCTTCTTGAAGACATTAATAATTTTTTTAATTGTTTTTGCTTCTTTGGCATTGTATGGTACTAATTTAAAACTTAGATCAAATGTTCTAAGATTCATTTTTTGAAATAGTACTTCCACATTTGGATTTCTAATTGCTCCAGAGATACCACCAAAAATATCTCCTGTGTTTATTTGATCTCCTGTAATTCCTTTTGCTAAGTTAGTAACTAAAGATGCTGCTAATTCAACTGGTGCTTTCTGAAGTGACTTAGTACCTGTATTCATTGCACCTTTTAATTTTTCAATGGTTCCTTCGGCAGCAGCAGCACTTAAGATACCAGCAGTAGTTGATCCAAATGCTTTTCCCTCCCATTCTGCTTTTAATGTATCACTTATATCATCTGGCATATACAACATAATTTGAGGATATCTTCCTGATGTATCACGTTTGTAAAGATCTGCTGACTGACCTGACCTAAGATATTGTGGTAATGTTTCGTTAACAAAATTTCTTGGAACATTACCATCTGACACCTTTAATGCATCAGGTAATTCATCACCAAATACTTGGTTGTCTTTGAACGGAGGTTGATAATCAAAGAAGTCAAACAAAACAAAGTCTGAATTATCAGAGGTAGCTATATTATCTGGGTATCTACAAGATGTAAATCCTACAGGATTTATTGCTGTTTTATATGCTGATAGTCTTACTTTTTCTTTCTCAACATTTTCATTTATATTACTCTCATTTGCTTCTTTAAATTCATCTCGTTGTCTGAATAATTTTGTTGCTTCAGTGTAATTTACGACATCACTTACTGTTACCCAATTAGTACCATCCCATTTATAAAATGTACCAGTTTGTTTTCTAAATGCTATTTGATTAATGTACTCACCCTTACTACCATTAGGTCCTATTCCAACTAAGATTCCATTTTTTTGTCTAATTCGTGGCACACGTATATTATCAATCTCACCTGACCAAATGTTTACTCCATTTTCAGCTGTAGTATCTACATAACTCATTAGATTGCCATCTCCTTAGATTGCTTTGTTCCATATCCTTTTACAAGTCTTTGTCCTCTGATCTTGTCGTAGAAAGTGTCTTTGGTATCACTCCAAACCTCTTCCTTATCAACAGGGAATGAAAGTTTTCCTGCATTCTTGACAAATTCTTCAGTCGGTAAAAGAATTGCGGTATCCCATTCGGTAATAGCAAGGTCAATCATTAGACCATCTACCTGAGACTGAAGGTATTTATGGAAGCAGACCTTAGGAATGTCAATTCTACCCTCCATTAACTTTCTTGTCGCCATGATTCTTCTCTTTGGCGTCATGTAATGTAGGTTTGCACCCCAAAACTCTCCTTTTTTATTTGCTTGTATGACATATACTAAAGGAAACTTGTCATAATATTTTAAGTGTCTCATCTTTGCTTTGTATTCAAACATGTAAAGATGACCCTGCACGGGAAATCTACGGAGTTCATTCTCGTCCTGATCCTGTACAGCACCTACATCATCACTCTTTTCATTTAAAATATATCTGTTAAAATTTTTATTGTAACTACTCGCTTCTGACTTTACAGCAGAGCGATACCATGAAAATGTTTTCTTTTCTCCCTTTGTTTTTTCTGTTATTTTTTCAAACAGTGTTTTATATCCAGACGTGGAGGAGATTGTGTTACGCTGGATAGCAGCGAATCCTTGTGCCATTTTTTCATACTCCTAAATGATCCTCGGTTAGTATTAAGAAGTTCATCTGCCTGTCTTCACAATACTCACGAGCAGCAGACCATTTAGTTTGGTTCTTGGCGTAAGTTAATGCAGCATTACGGTAGGCAGCAGTTTTTTTATTTTTCTCATTCGGTGGTTGTGTTTGTTTTTTAGGTTTAACCTCTATAATATACTTAGTTATTTTTCCAGTCTTTTCACGGACTTTTATGTAGAAATCAGGAAAATAACGTCTCACTTTACCATCAGGTGCTCTGTATGGTATGATAACCTCTTCTGACCCCCACTCTAATATTGAGGGGTTATTATCACAGAACACCATGAATTTCCGTTCCCAAAGTGACCTGTAGATAACTCTAGTTGGGTTGCCACGATACTTTTTGGGATTGATAGGTTTATAAATCCCAGAATACGCCATAAATATAATTGTACCAACATAGGTATTTAGCGTGTCAATAGATAGATTTTTAAGTACAATGAATGCTAACGGCGGAATGTCGTTGAGCAATTCTTTCCTAGTCAAGTTTGATGTGCCAGGAACTGGTGACTTATTTGAGTTTTACTGTGATGAAGCACAGTTACCAAATGTGAATGCAGCAACTGGAACATTGAAAGGTAGATATATGGGTGAGGGTGAAATAAATTACCCACATACTAGAATATTTACTGAGATGCAATTAGGATTTCAGTGTGATGCTTCTATGACAGCATTAAGATTTTTAAATCAATGGTATGGTGCTATATTTCCAGAATATGCTTCGGGAGCTGAAGTTGCAGTTGGATCATACGATACCGAGGATGTAATTACTAAGAATGATCCTGCAGAGCATAGAACAATCGTAAGAGAATCTAATAGAACTGTTCAATTAAATTACCCTGATGATTATTGTAGAAACATTTATGTTACAAAGACAGAACGAGGTCCTCAGTATAATGATGGGTTAAGAACATCAGTAACATATGTAATGGAGAGAGCATGGCCGTTTGCTATTGATGCAGTTCCTCTACAGTTTGGATCAGCAGCGATAACAAAAGTAACTGCACAGTTCTACTATAGTAAGCACCGTGTTGTTTATCATGATCCAACTTATATTCCTGTAGACCCTAAGAAGCAAAAAGAACTTCCTTACAATGATATTCAAAACGATATTCGTGTTGTGTAGCAAAATTGACTTTTCAATTCCATAAAAGCGGGAAAAAATTTCCCGCTATTTTTTATCTGAAAAAGTCGCTAAATATAAATATGACCTTGGAGTAGATATTATGGCATTGCCAACAATGGATTTACCAACTTACGAGTTGGAAGTTCCATCAACAAAGAAAAAGATAAAATTTCGTCCATTTCTTGTAAAAGAAGAAAAAGTGCTATTAATGGCATTAGAAAGTGGAAGTGACGAGAATATTAGAAACGCTGTACAAACCTTGTTGAAAGGTTGTATATCATCAAGAATAAAACTTGAGAATTTAGCAACTTTTGACTTAGAATACATTTTCTTAAATATTCGTGCTGTATCAGTTGGTGAAATTGTTGAAATTAATGTTACTTGTCAAGATGATGAAACAACAACGGTTAGATATAACTTAAATCTAACAGATGTTAAAGTTGATTTTCCTAAAGGACATAGTAATAAAATTATGTTAACTGACACTACTGGTGTTATAATGAGGTATCCATCATTCAATAGATTTGTAGATGCACAGTTTGCAAATAAACCAGTTAATGAAGATACTGTTTTGGATATTATTGCAGAAAGCATAGACCAGATATTTCAAGGAGAAGAGGTATTTGATGAATCTACCACTACTCCTAAGGAATTTAAGGAATTTGTGGAAAGTTTGACTAATGCACAGATGGAAAAATTACAGACATTTTTCCAAACTTCACCCAAACTAGAACACAAGTTCAAAGTTACTAATCCTAAAACTAATGTCGAATCTGAATATACGTTATCTGGATTATCATCTTTTTTCGGATAGCCCTCTTTCATAATACGCTAGAGGGGTATTACAAGACTAACTTTGCTTTGATGCAGCATCATAAATACAATTTGAGTGAAATTGAGAATATGATGCCATTTGAGAGACAAGTTTATGTTTCTCTCTTAACGCAATACNTAGAACAAGTTAAAAANGAACAAAAACAACAATAATGGCAAGNGGAACCGTTGGATATACTGATACTAGAGGAAATAGAGATTACTCAAGTATCATAGCAAAGCAAATTGGAAATCGTCTTAAAGAAGCGTCCAATATGGCGTCAGAGGAACGTGCCTATGCAGCAAACATGGCAGAGGCAGGAGGAACATCATTAGAAGAAGCAGGAATAGGTAAAGGATATTTTTTTGGAAGAGCCCTTGGTTCAAGATTTGGCGGAGATAGAATTGCCAGAACTAGGGGCAGAATGGGTGCGTCAGGACCAGGCACAAATCCCGCTGCTAATTACAAGCAAAGATTTCGTGGTGGATTTGATTATAATGTAACTAATCAAGTAGAAAATATAACAGACACTGCACCATTATCAAATGCAGTTGTTCAAGGACTTCGTGGTGTGCAGGGAGGATTAGTCCAAGTTGCAGCAGCGATATCAAGGCAAGACTCAACAATGGGAGGACTTGCAAATACACAAGCTGATATGGCAAAGGCAATCATGTTTAATGGTTACCTTTTTCAGATGTTTACAAATCAGCAAAAGGCAGAAAGGGGAAGAGAGTCAGCAAGAAGAGAAGAAAGATCAATAGAAGGTGGTGGTGGTTATGGTGGTAGCATTGGCGGTGCAGGATTTGGCGGTGCTGGTGGTGGTCGTGGAATGATCAATATTACACCTTCTGGTAGTACAGGAAGTACGGGAGGTGGATCAGGTGCCAATACAGGAGGTGATGTAGCAGGATCATTAGCAAGTTTAGGAACTTCTCAGTTAATAGGAAAAAAGACAAAAACTTTAAGTGCATTTAGGAAGACAAAACAATTTGTTGGAAGTAGTTTTGATGCAGCAACACCTCTTGCTAGTAAGAGTTCTAAAACTATGGCACAAATTCTTGCTGGAAATGTTGATACCATTGCATTAAACACTGGACGAAGACTTGGTGCTGCTCCTAATGCAATAAGAGCAATTACTAATCTTATGCAAAATACAGTGCCTTTCTTGAAAAACAGTAAGACACTTGCAAATGCAACAGGAGTAGGTAATACAATATTAATGGCAAGAAATATACTAGGTCCTGGTGCTACAGACTCATCAGTATTGATGTTAGCTAACTCACTTGGAATTGGATCTGGTGGTAGAAATGCTGGTGTATTACTAGAAGCAAGCATGAACTTTGCAGCTGCTAGTGATGCTATGGCAAAAGGAAAAGGTGCTGCTAATATGATGGATACCATGTATGGTATTGGTAGAATGTCTGCAGACGATCAACTAAGAATGATAGGTAAGTTTGGCGATGATGCAGAAAGATTGATGGGTTTAGGATTTGCAGATGATAAATCCCGTCTTGTAGGTCAAATTAGTAAGAAGTTTCCTGGCGTTAAGTTTACTGATCCTCTTCAAGCAATTGCAGTAACAGAAATTGCAAATAGAGTTGATAAAGGAATGGAAGTTGTTGATGCGATTGAGGATGTTAGAAAGTTTTATGGTCCAGGAATTGATAATGCTATAGCTAGTGCTTCAAAATTAATACCAGAAAACACTAAACTTGCAGGAGCATTAGCAAAGGCAACTGGAAAAACAGCAGGAAAAGGTATACTTAAAAGTGCTCTGAAAAAAATTCCTGTNATTGCTGGTGTAATGGGTGTTATATTTGGTATTCAACGTGCATTAGAGGGGGATTTATTTGGTGCTGGTCTTGAAATTACCTCTGGTATGTTAGGAGCTACTGGTGTTGGTAGTAGTGTTGGATTAGCAATTGATGGATATTTGCTTGGAAGAGACTTAGGAGCACTTCCTATGAGAACTGGTGGTAAATTGAGTGGATTTGCTGCAAATTCTCTTCTTAGTGTTAATGGTAAACCAGTTGCAAGTTTTAACGAACCAGGTAACCCAGAATCAATTGTAGTTGAACGTGATAATGAGGATAAATTTGTTGATATGGGTAAGGGTATAATTGATGGATTTAAACAGAGAAGAGGAGATTATACTGCATTACAGGCAAGTGGAGTAGAAAAAGGAATTAATACATTAGGTCAATCTGGATTCTTTAAAGGATTGTTTGATAATACAAAAGATGTTGTAAATAATATAAAAAATCCTTTCGGTGGAATAATAAATTGGTTTAACAAGGGAGCGAAACCTAATGAAAGTGCAATGAGTTGGAAAGATTTATTTGCAGATGATTGGATGCAACGACAAAGAACCAAAGGTCCTGGTAAAGGTATGTGGAATCCATTTAGAGGAATGCCAGGTTATGGCACAGTCAAAAACTTTTTAACTGGAAAACCAGGTAACGAAATAGCGGGTGGATTTCAGACAGGTCCTACACCTTTGATTAGACAAAGTATTTTAAGAGGTGCGGGATTACTAATGAATCCAAAAGCAGCGATATTAGCTGCATTAATGAAACCAACAGCACTTGGCGATGGAACACTTACTGGAAATACTGAATATCTTAATAGTTTAGGTATAGACACATCAAACTTAGCAAATAACGGTGGTATGGCTTCAGCAACTGTTATTAATAACACTTACAACAATTATACTGGTAATGGCGGTGGTGATAATAGTAGCAATGAAACTCTCGGACAAGGTTACAGTGCTGATTTCTCAAAATTTGTAGAACAATACTCTATTGCATCTAAGTAATGTCAACTCAACATCCAAATCAAATATCACTAGAAAGGTGTATTGTTAGAAAACTAGGTAAAAACAAGACAGTTACCAAGGAAATAGCTATTAGTACTGACATGATTATTAGTTATGATTGGATGGAAAGTATTTGTTCTCCTGCCTGTACATCATCTATAATGATTAGTGACTCTAAAGATTTTCTCAATACTTTTCCTATAGAGGGTGGTGAAGAGATTGAATTTTCTATCAATCATTCTTTTTCTAAAAATCCTTTAGTTTATACTGCGAGAATTTACAAAGTTACTACTAGAATTATAGATGGCAAAAAACAAGTTTATACTCTTTTAATGACTTCTGAAGAAGCTTTGATAAATGAAACTATTAAAGTACAAGATCCATTAGATGGAAATCCAGAATCTTTAACTATTAAATTGTTAAGAGAAAAAATATTAACAAGTAAAGAAATATTTTCTGAACCATCAAGATTTAAAATAAGAATGGTACCTGGCAATAAAAGACCGTTCGATATAATTGCACAACTTATAAAAAAAGCAGTATCACCTAAGACAAACTACGGACAATCAACAGCAAGCACTGAGTCATCTAAATCTGATGAAAAAGTAATAAAAGGTAGTGCTGGTTTTCTTTTTTGGGAAACACAAAGGGGATATAATCTTTTTTCAGTTGACGCTATATGTGATACATCAAAAGAAAAAGTATTTTCTGCACCAAAATTAAAGTCAGAATCATGGGGTCCTTATGTAGAAACCATATCAAACATTGATACTATAAAAGATGCAAGATTTAATATATCAGCGTTCCAATTTACTTCTGAAATTGATATTATGTCAGGATTAAGACTTGGAAAATATTCTACAAAAATGATATTTTTTAATCAAAGCACTGGTGCATATGATGAGTATGTTTATAAGATTAAAGACAGTTATGATAATATGGCACACTTAGGGGGACAATCTACAATTTCTTTGATACCAGGAAATACTGATGCATTATCTGAAAGCACTGGTAGAATTATGTCAGCTGTATTAGATCCTGAGACATGGTATGATCAATCGGAAGTAGGAGATCCAGATGACCCAAATGTAGAAAAACCTACAGAATATGCAGATTGGACAAAATACTATGCTGCACAGTCATTTGCTAGAATGGATTTACTTAGAAATCAAGAAGGTATATTAAAAATCCCAGTTAACCCACTTATTTGTGCGGGAGATAAGATTAATCTACTTTTACAGAGTAAATTGTCAGATACACTTAAAAAACAAAAACCATATGATACAGAGTCAAGTGGTATTTACCTTATTAAGGAAGTAACACATACTTTTAACTTTGTTGTTGGAGGAACGAGTGGAAATGGATTTACTACGTTAAGATTGTTTAGAGATTCATATGGAACTGATATAGAACCATCAAAACACGGTAATAAATAATAGTGTACATACTGTACGGAGGAAAACACAATGAAAACAATTGAAGACCATATTCAGCACGATAAAGAAATTCTTGCTGACCCTAAAACATCAGAACCCATGCGACATCACATTGAAGATGAGTTGCATGACCTAGAAGAGTATGTAGAACATCATAAGGCAGAGATTGAAGGTGGAGATCATCATGATCCTAATGTATTAGAGGTATTCTGTGATGTACATCCTGATGAACCTGAGTGTTTAATATATGACGATTGATCATGGCAATAGATGATTCATTTTCACGAATAGTTCCTAGTCACATCATAGGTAATGACGGACAGTCACGGTGGGTAGGACAAATAGAAGAAGTAGCGTCAGACACCAAAGGAAAAGGTGGTTGGCGTTATAAGGTTGCGATTGTAGGAGAGCATCCTAAATCTAAACAAATCGTGGAAACGAAACAACTTGCATGGGCAACCGTGGTGATGCCAGTGACAACACCCTTCATGCCTGGTAATATTGGTGGAGCATCCTGCCAATTGATACCAGGATGTTGGGTCACTGGATTCTATTGGGATGGTGATAAGCAAAAACCTGTAATCGTGGGTTCTATTGGACAAGTTCCTGGTGCTACTACAGTCAAGAATGAAGTAAACAAGGACGATGAGGATTCTAGATTTAAAACTGGAAAAAGACTAGAAACTAAATTTGCTGTAGATCCAGATAAAGATGGAGATGACAGCAAAAAGGTAACTGCAGATTTAGTTGGTGTTCTAACCGATGGTACAAAAAATGGAAATGGTGATGTTAGAGTAGATGTCGGCAATAAAGATGCAGTAGTAGAACAAGAGGACTGGTGTACAGAAGTTGCTCAGAAGTGTAAGGAGAGAAAACTTAAAGATAAGTTTAAAAATAATCTAGGTGAAATGCTTTACCAGATACAACGTAATAATGGAAATATAGGAACTTATTACGTTGACAAGTATACTGGAGGACTTTATAGTTCTATCGGTAAGTCAAGGATGTATGTAAACAAGATGGTTGCAATAATAAGAGAGTTTATTGCAGGATCTAAAGGATACATAACAAAGTTAATCAGAGATGCAGTTGACAAATTAGTAAAATTTCTTCTAAGACCAAATGAATCTGGAAATGTATTGACAGGTGCTACTGAGTGGATGAATAAGATGCTTAAAGATCTTGGATGTAAAATGGAAGATTTATATCTTAGACTTGCTGAGTGGTTGACAAATCTTTTAATGAGTTACATCAATCAAATCTATCGTGCTGCTATTTGTCAGGTTGATGAGTTAGTAAATGGTATCATCTCCAAAATATACCAGTTAATGAATCAATTACTAGAAAGCGTTTTAGGTCCTCTACAAGATATCTTAGGTGCTATTGCTGCTCCATTCAATATGATTGGAAAAGCAATTAATTATATTTTAAATTTATTAGGAATTAGTTGTTCTGGAACTGATAGAAGTTGTGAGCAAGTTAAAAAAGTTTGTACAACTGGTGAGACACAAGAAGATGATGATGAAAATTTCTTAGATAGACTATTAGCTGGTATTGATAATTTGTTTGGTGATACACCAAGAGATTATACACAGTACACTTGTGAAGAAGCATACACTGGAGCTCCATTAGCAATAACAACAGTTGGATTTATAGGTGGTGTTCCTAAACCTCCTACAGAAACTACAAAAAAACCTAAAATTGTATATAGTATTGATGATGTAGAAGTAGAAGAAGGAAGTATTGCTAAATTTACTGTTACTAGAAGCGGTTTTACTGACATAGCATCATCTGTTAAAATAAAAACATTAAAAAATCAAGGAAGTGCTATCTCTGGTACAGATTATCTTGCTGTAGATGATATTTTAGGATTTTCTCCAACTGAAACTGAAAAAACTATAGACGTTCAGACTTTAGTGGATAATGAAAACGATGATAACGAAATTTTTTATGTAAAATTAACATTAAACTCTCCAGAGGGTGATGATGTAAAAACAATATTTAAGAAAAACATAGGTGTTGGAACTATAATAGAGAGAGATTTGAAACAACCATATGATCCATTTAATCCAACCCTTGTAGACCCATTTGAACCTATTGATGAAACACCAGATATAGATGATTTTCCAATAGGAGATGGTGCTGCAGATCCAAATCCAACATTTAGTGTTGTTGCAAATAGAAGAACAGTTCCAGAAGGAGAATTCATTATATACACAGTTACAACAACGAATATTCCAAATGGATCTATATTATATTACTACTTGACAGGTGATAACATAACACCTTCAGATATTGTTGGTAATAAATTAAATGGTGAATTTGTAATTCAAGATAACGAAGCAAAAATTACTGTAGGTATTAGTGATGATAAAGAAATTGAAGATGAAGAGACGTTAACTTTTACACTCAATGGTAATGGTGCATCTGTCGATGTTCTTATCGTTACTGACACTGATCAAAGTATAGGTGACTCTGATGAAGGTGTTGGTGATGATACATCTACTGTTTTTGAGAAATTTAGACCACCTGTTGTGAATACTCTAAATGTTATAACTGATGATAATGGAGGAATTATAGAAATTCCTGTAGATGATACTGGTGACGCATGGGCAGAACCTCCTACTGTATTCATTGCTGGTGAGGGAGTTGGTGCTACTGCAACAGGACTATTAGATGGTGATGGATTCTTAACTGAAATTAGAGTTAAATCATCAGGATTTGGTTATAAGAAAAATCTTGCATCAGATAATGATGTTAGATGTATTATTGATGCATTTAGTATTCTCAATACTGGTAGAGGATATGAAACTGCTCCAACAATTCTTGTAGATGGAGTAGAGGGACGTGCAGAAGCAATAGTAAAAGATGGTTTATTAGTGCAAGTTCGTGTATTAGATAGAGTAACAACTTATGCTAAGTTTCCTCCTATTATTATTAGAGGTGGTGGTGGATCTGGTGCTAGATTAATGCCATCATTAGCATGTCTTGATACAGAGGCACTATCTGCAGTTGGATCTACTAAGATTGGAACTGGTCGTTACGTTGATTGCCCATGACAGAACCTACAAAAGCACCGCAAACCAAAAGTTTATTCCAACCAGCTGTTAAATATCCAGAGGATATTTTTACACCAACGCAACCTGATGAAACACAGCAGTTGGCAGATACCCTTAACTATCTAACTGCTTTTAAAGGTTGGAGAACTAGGTCAGAAATATATGAAAGGGTATTTCCAGATGGTGAAAACATGGCATTGAGGATTGATGGTCCTAGAGGTGCTGGTTGTTTCATGACATATCGTAATGATGGTGGTATTAGAATAGGTACAGGTCCTCTTAATACAGAAATTGCTGGATCTTGTGTGCTTGGTCTTTATTCAGAAGGTGGTACAAATCAAAAACATCTATCAACTTCGTATTATGAATATAATATGGGAGGAACAGAGGGTAAAGGTGTAGCATTAAGTATTAAGGCAACTGGTGATGTTGTAGAAGAATGTGAGGGTGGTCAACATAGTATAAAAGCAACAAAAATTTTAATAACAGCAACTGATCAATTAGAAATTGACGGACAAAATATATTGATTGCAGCACAGGGTGATTTGCAGTTACAAGGTGCTAGTGTCAATACTATAACTGTCAATCAAAAAGATATTGTTACAGGTCAGAAGATGAATTTTGGTGCTGGCGAAGAAACATCTATGCAATTTGATCCTCGTGCACAGGTCAATATAGTTACGCCAGGTAGCATAAACATGAAAGCAGCACAAGATTTTAAATTAGGAACTCTTGGTTGTATAAGTTTATTTGCTATTGGAGGTCCTGGTGCATTAGTTAAGAATAGACTATGTGGAATGAGTCTGAGTACCAAAACACAATTTGCTGCTGGAGGTACTGCAGCAACAGAAATAATTTCATCAGGATTTACCACAATAAAAGGTACAGGTGGAGTCGAGGTTAGCACAGCAGGATTATTAGACATGGCGGGTACATCCTCTGCTATGATTACGTCTGAGGGTGTCATGGATGTTTCTGCAGCAACCCTAAATTTAGATGGTACAGCAGCAGTAAAGATTACTGGTGCAATGATATACTTGAACTAATATTAGTTTTCCTTATATGTTTCATAAGATTTACTGTGTTAAGGTTCGGTAAAAAACTTGACAAATCTGCATTAGGTATTATAATATACTAACACGAAGGACTCGAAAGATCGTAACCCTGCGTAAAGACTCACATGTCGGTGTAGTCTCACATCCGCAGGAATAGTATATCTTGCGAGAAAAACAAAAACAAAAATGATCAAAACAACAATCGCAGCACTTGCTGCAACCCCTCTTCTTTTCTCTGGTGCTGCGTTTGCAGGTCCTTACGTTAANGTNGAAGCAAGTGGTTCATATCCAGATGGAGCATATTCNTCAGGTACATGGGAATTCCAACTTGGATANGAAGGTACAACACCTAATGGAATTGACTGGTATNTATCAGGTGGTCCTACAACAACTCACACAGAAGCTGATGACAAGTTCGGNGACACTGAGTTAATTGGATACATCGGTGGTGGAAAGGCAATCAACGAAAACGTAGGAGTATACGGAGAACTATCTGGTGCTACTAACGTAGATGACATAGATTGGTCTGGAAAGGCAGGACTTAAGTACACTTTCTAACTTTATAATAAACGCAAACGTTCTTAGACCTCTACATAGTAGGGGTCTTTTTTTATGTAATGAATTTACTCAAGCATCCGTTGTTTCAGATCAATATGATCTTAGTTTGTTCTCTTATATTCATAGAGTTATTACATGTTAATTACCACAGGACAGCACCACCTTGCCCTACACAGCAAATAGAGATGGAAGATGATTGGTAAATCAAGATAGAACATGTGGATAATACATAAGTACTCTAAATAAATTTAATAATAATTACTTATATGTTATCCACTACTTATCGCCTTCGTTTAGAGGGAATATGCAAAGATATTGCATCAGGAACAGAAGTCAGTATGACTGATATGATTTGGGCACAAAAACTTGCAAAAGCAAATACAAGTGCAAGAGGAATGTTAAGTAAGGCGAGAAGATTAGCAACAGATGAGGATGGATCTTGTTTAAAATTTCTAGACATAGGAGATCCAAAAACAGATAAAAAAGGATTTAGTGGTGCAGATGACATAGCAGAGTGGTTCAGAAACGATAAATCTGACGATTGGAGACAACGTGATTGAAATATTTTACATTATATTATTTCTAATACCAATTCTGTTTATAGCAATTAAGTTTGAGAAACAAATTAA
>FUFK010037763.1_pt1 | contig 14872 bp, 17 predicted proteins | sample 1021851 | NCBI WGS metagenome assembly FUFK01 (sample SAMEA51879418, study PRJEB19060) | metagenome | reverse complement strand
TAATTGTAATTGGAATTGGGAAAATTTCAGATATCGCTTTCCATGTAGATAAACCAGAGAAATCAGCTTACAAAGTAGATATCCAGGAAAGCGGCCAAATTATAAGTTCAAAAACAGAAAAAATTGAAGAAAAAGTTGATATCTCTGCATTGCTTGCATTAGGAAATATTTCTCATGGAGAGAAGGTTTTCAAAAAATGTTCTGCTTGCCATTTAGTAAATAAAGGTGGGGAGAATAAAATCGGACCTGCTTTGTATGGTGTAATAGGAAGAAAAGTTGCATCAAAACAAGATTATAAATATTCAAAAGCAATGGCAGCTTATGACAAAAATTGGACATTTGAAGAGATGAATGGATATTTAAAAAAGCCTCAAAGTTATATTAAGGGTACTAAGATGGCATTTGCTGGATTAAGAAAAGAAAAAGACAGGGCATCAGTTATTTTGTATCTCAACCAAAATTCAGATAATCCACTACCTCTACCTTAGTTTTCCGAAACAGTACAATAGAATACTTTTTTGGACGTGAACTCTATTCAATGCCTGTTGCCATACGTGAGAATTTTTTCCAAGAAATACATCATCCTCAACTTCATCTCCCCTCGGCAAGCAATGCAAAAAAATACAATTTTTTTTTGTATAATTAAATATCTCTTTTTTAATTTTAAATTTTTTAAACTTTTGTTTTTTCCTTTTTTTGTTTACTTTGTCATTTAGAGATATCACTTTATCAGAAAAAATTACGTCAGCATTTAAAGCTGCTTTTTTTGGATCGTGATAAATAAAGATTTTTTTCTTATTTTTTCTCACCCAATCTTTAACCTTTTTGTCTGGTGCAAATTTTTTTGGACATCCAATACTTAATCTAAAAGAAAACTTAACAGATGCTGCAATTAAACTATCCAAAACATTATTAGAATCTCCAATCCANCAAATTTTTAATTTTGATATTGGTTTTTTTTTTATTTCTTCTACAGTAAAAATATCTGATAAAACTTGAGTTGGATGTGATGATGGACTTAAACCATTTATTATTGGAATAGTTAAATGCTTTTGAAAGTCGTCAATTTTTTTATCATCATCAGTTCTTAACATGAAACCATCGCCATAAGTAGATAGAATTTTAGCAGTATCTGCAATCGACTCACCACCTTGTCCAAGATGAAGTTCGTTAGATCTAAGTGTCAATGTTCCTCCACCAAGCTGTTTAATGGCTAAATAAAAACTTATTCTTGTTCTTGAACTAGCTTTTTCAAACATTTGAACAAGCATTTTACCTTTAAGAGGTGACCCTTTATCTGGCTCCAAAATATTTAATTTTTTTCTTTGTTTTTTTCTTTGTTTTGCATCAACAATTATTTTTCTAAGATCTCTACTAGGGATATCTTTTAAATTAATAAAGTGTTTCATTTTAATTCATTACAAACTTTACTGATGATTTTTAAAGCTATATCGATTTCTTTTTTTTTTACATTCAATGGAGGTAAGATTCTTATAACATTTTCAGCTGCTTTTATTGTCAATAATTTATTATCCATTAATTTTTTTATAAATTTAGTTTGATCATTAAAAAGTTGTAAACCAATTAATAATCCCACTCCTCTGACTTCTTTAATTATATTAGGGTATTTAATTTTTATTTCATTAAGTCCATGAATAAAATACTTTGACATTTTTTTTACGTTTATTAATAAATTATTATTTATTTGATCCATGACAGCGTTTCCAACTGCCATGGCTAAAGGATTGCCGCCAAAGGTTGAACCATGGGTTCCTGGCTTCATTGCTTTTGAAACTTTTTTAGTCATCAATACTGCTCCAATTGGAAAGCCTCCACCTATCCCCTTAGCGATAGGCACTATATCTGGCTTTACTTTTGCGTATTCGAACGCAAAAAATTTACCAGACCTTCCTATACCACATTGAACTTCATCAAGTATTAAAAGTATTTTATGTTTATTACATAATTTTCTTAATTCTTTAATACACCAATTAGGAATTACTTTTATTCCTCCCTCACCCATTATTGTTTCTATCATAATTGCAGCAGTATTTTTATTAATTAATGATTTTAATTTCTTATGGTCGCCAAAATCAAAATGATCAAATCCTGGTATTTTTGGACCAAATCCTTCAACCATTTTTTTTGATCCACTCGCGTGTATTGCTGCAATTGTTCTTCCATGAAAAGAATTTTTTATACAAATAATTCTATTTTTTTTTGGTTTACCTATTGAGAAAAAATATCTTCTAGCAATTTTTATTGCTGCTTCTGTTGCCTCTGCACCACTATTCTGAAAAATTATTGCATCTGCAAATGTTCTGTTAACGATTTTTTTTGCTAGCGTTTCACCTTCAGGAATTTTGAAAGCATTTGAAACATGCCAAAGTTTGTTTGATTGAACTTTTATTGCTCTATTTAATTTTGAATTAGAGTGCCCTAAAGAATTAACAGCAATACCTTGAACAAAATCTAAATATTTTTTACCATTTGTCGATATGAGGTAGCTGCCTTTACCACTCTTAAATGACAAATTTCTTCTTTTATAATTTTTTGCTAAAGCGCTCATATTTATTTATAATATTTTTTTTTGTTTCACAGATAAATTTCAACCTATAGTTATATATTTTAAAATAGTTGTTGAAAAATTTGAAAAAACACTTGTTTTAATAATTGTATATGCAACATGATGTTATTATAAATATCTTTAACACTAAATGTAGTTATAAATGAGTTGGACAGAAGAGAAAGTAAATAAACTTAAAGAATTGTGGGGCAAGGGTCAAACTGCAAGCCAAATAGCTCAAATTATTGGTGGTGTCTCAAGAAATGCAGTCATTGGTAAAGCCCATAGATTAAATTTGTCTTCAAAAATGAAACCCAGAGTTTCATCTCATCCTAATAAAAATATAATTAACAACCAAGAAGATAAAATCAAATTTAGAGGAAGAAGAGGAAAGTTTAAGTCATTGATACTAGATAAAAATTTTGAAGAAGCTAAAAATCTAACATTAGAAGAATTAAACGAAGATACTTGCAAGTACATGGAAGGAAATCCTGATGAAAAAGATGCAAAATTTTGTGGAAGAAAAAATGTTGAAAAGTTTTCGTATTGTCCTTTGCATTTAATGATTGTTTTCCAACCAAAAGGTAAAAAAGAAGATGTCATTGATAAAGATGATGAGATGCCTAAATTTATAGAAAAGAAAATTAAATCAGCTTAACTTAACAATTTTTTTTTTGCTTTATTATATTCATCTTCAGTTAAATCCCCATCATCTTTCAATTTTTTTAGTTTTATAATTTCATCGGTTACTGATTTGTTTGCGTGATTAGTATCGTCTTTATCATTAAGAATATTTTCGTTATCCTCTAAATCTTCCTCTATTTTATTCTCTTGTATATTTCTTCGTGCCTCAATTCCCATACTTATAGGTTTAGCAGAGATAAAAACAACCGCTAAAAGTAGAAAGATACAAATACCTATAACTAAGTAATATAACATTTGTTTTTAAAATTTTAATTTATTTTGTATATTGTCCACCATCTCTCCAATTAAAACTATATTTTTCTATTTCATCACTAAACAATCTATTAGTTTTAAATCCAATATCAAAATTAGTTTTATATTTACCTGATCTTACATTGTCATATTTTAGCAATTTTAATTGATCTTCAGTTAATAATGGTTTCGGAAATAGTTGTAAAACTTTTGCAGAAATTTTTGCAAAAGGCATTGGAAGAGGAATCATTAATCTTTTTTTTTTTATAGAAAATAGCAATTTTGAAATTATTTCCTTAAATGATAATTCTTCTGGACCAACGCACTCTAAAATCATATTTCTATTTTCTCCGTCAATAAGATCATAAAGTATATCAACAAGATCAAGAACGTGAATTGGGGCAAACTTTGTCTTCCCACCATAATACAGAGGCATTATTGGCAATCTACTTAACAACGTCATAAAATTGGTAGTGAATTTATCATCAACAGAGTAAACAATTGATGGTTTTACTATTATCGAATTTTTAAAGTTTTTTTTAATTTTTATTTCGCCTTCAAGCTTACTAGAAGCATACTTGCTATCTGAAGATTTTTCGATTCCTAAAGATGATAAATGTAAAAATTTTTCAATTTTGTATTTATTTGCTACGCTTGATAACATATTTGGTAAATTCGTATGAATTGTCTTAAAACTTATTTTTTTACTTTCGTACAAAATGCCGATAAGATTTACACATATTGAACAGTTTTTTATTAGTTCTTCAATTTTTTCTAATTGGAAATTTTTTAGCTCAACAAGTGTCAAATATCCTGGGTTAGCCTGAGTTTTTAAGATGTAGCCTGCACGATGAATATTTCTAGTTACCGCTGTTATTTTATAGTTATTTTTTGATAATTTTCTTATCAAATTTCTTCCAATTTGACCTGTTGCACCGAAAAGTAGAATTTCTTTTGATTTCATATATATAGTTTCACAATGACTATAGATATTAAATTACATAAAGATGATTTACCAGATGATTTATCGTTTAGTGACAAAATTGCAGTCGACTGCGAGTTTATGGGACTTAATGTAGAAAGAGATAGATTGTGTCTTGTTCAAATCTCAAGTGGGAATAATGATGCTCATATTATTCAACTTAACAAAAACAATTATAATGCCCCAAACTTAAAAAAAATTCTTTGTAATAAACAAATAAATAAGATTTTCCATTTTGCAAGAAGTGACTTAATGTTCATAAAAAAATATTTGGAGATTGAAGTTGAGAATGTCGATTGTTCAAAAATTGCTTCAAAAATTGCAAGAACTTTTTCAGATAAACATGGTCTAAAAGACCTCATTAAAGAATTTATAGGTGTAGATGTGAGCAAACAATTACAAACCTCTGATTTTGGTGGTTTATTAACAGAAAAGCAACTTAAGTATTGTGCAAATGATGTAATATATTTGCACAAAATTTTTGAGGGTTTAGAAAAAATTCTGATAAGAGAAGACAGACTAAATATTTATAAAGAAGTAGTAAAGTTTGTGCCAACAAGAGTAAAACTAGATCTTGCATCATTTAGAGATGATATTTGGTCTCACTAGATGAAAAAAAATAATTATCAAAAAGTAGCGAAAGACGTAATTCAAAAAGAAATTGATGGTTTGAAAAAACTTAAATTATACATTGGAAGGTCGTTTGATCAAATAATCAGAACGATTATGAGTTGCAAAAATGGAAAAATAATTGTGTCAGGAGTCGGAAAAAGTGGAATAATTAGTAAAAAATGGGCTGCAACATTTTCATCTACTGGTACTCCCTCATTTTTTATGGATGCTTCAAATGCTTCTCATGGAGATATGGGTCAAATAAACTCAAATGACATCGTAATATTAATAAGCTTAAGTGGTGCTTCAGAAGAATTAAAGAATATCATACAGTATTGCTCAAGAAATAAAAATATAAAATTAATAGGAATTACTTCAAATAAAAAATCATTACTTTATAAAAATTCAGATATTAAAGTTTTTATACCAAATGTTAAAGAGGCAGGACCAGGAAATTTTGTTCCAACATCAAGCACCACAAACCAGTTAGCTTTAGGGGACGCAATAGCTATTTCGTGTATGCAAGCGAGAAAATTTGGGAAACTTGAATTTTCAAAAGTTCACCCTTCTGGTAGTTTGGGTATCAAACTAAGAACTGTTAATGACATAATGCGAACTGGTAAGAAAATTCCCTTTGTAAAGGATAATATTACAATGAAAAAGGCATTGAAAATTATAAATGATAAAAAATTGGGTGTGTTAATAATAAAAAATAATAAAGGCAGCACTATCGGTATAATAACTGATGGAGACTTCAAAAGGATTGCTCAAAAGCATAATAAGTTTGAAAATTTATTATTGAAAAAAGTAATGAAAAAAAATCCTTTTAGTGTTGAAAGAGACACCTTGGCAGCTTCAGCACTTTCAATAATGAACTCAAAAAAGATTACTTCACTTTGTGTTCATATAAATAAAAATAAAAAAAAGACAATTGGAATAATACATATGCACGACATATTAAAATCGAATATAAGTTAATGTCTTTGAAATCTTTGCTACAGTTAATTCTACTTTTAATGATTATAGTAATAATCGGGGGTATATATTATATATACTTTTTATCTAAACCATCTAGTAACTTAATTAAAAATGAAGATGGTTTGTATCAAATTGATAATAAATTATCTAATCAAGATTTATCAATGGATGATGAAGTTTTAGATGAAGTAAAATTTTCAAACAATAAAACAAACAATAATAGAGATAAAACAATTAAATCGGAAATTACTTCTTCAGAGAAAAAAATAAAAGAAAAATCTAATCAAAGTAAAGAAATAGAATATATAGCAACTAGAGAAAATGGTGATATTTTTAAAATATTAGCAAAGTATGGCAGAACAAATTTAAAAAATAGTAAAATGCTAGACCTAGAAGATGTCAGTGGAACTATTTCATCAAAAGACAAATCAGATATTTATATATCATCAGATTTCGCAAATTATAACTATACAAATCAAGACTCTAAATTTTATAGTAACGTTAAAATAAAATATGATGATAAGGAAATTACTTGTGATAACTTTGAATTAAGTGTAAGTGAAAATCTTGCAGTTGCTTATGAAAATGTAATATTTAAAAATTCTGGTTCAATTATGAAAGCAAAAAATATTATAGTGAATATAAGCACGAAAGATATAAAGATAAATTCTAATGATAAAATAGAAGTTTTTAAAAAATAATGGCATTAATAAAAAAGTTTATAATTAAGGATCATCAAAAAACAGAACCTTTAGTCCAACTAGAAAATATCTCAGTTTTTTATAATAAAAGACAAATAATTAATAATTTGAACTTAAGTATTAATAGAAATGAAATTTTGGGAATGCTTGGGCCAAATGGTGTTGGAAAATCAACAATTTTTAATTTAATCACTGGTTTAAAAGAAGTTGATCATGGTGAGATAATAATTGATGGAATAAATGCTACAAATCTACCCATAAATGAAAGGTTTACTAAATTTAATTTAGGTTTAGTCCCTCAATATGGCGGGGTCATACATGATTTAACACTCAAAGATAACTTAAAACTGGTAGCAGAAATCCACATTAAAGAAAAATATTTAATTGAGCAAAAAATAAATAAATTAATTTCTCAATTTGAATTTGAATCATTATTAAACATAAAGGCTAAACATTTATCTGGAGGTCAGAGAAAAAAACTAGTTATAGCTATGGCTTTAATAAATGATCCAAAAATCTTATTATTAGATGAGCCATTCGCTGCGTTAGATATTTTAACAATTAAAATGTTACAAGAAATTATACTTAATTTGCAATCTGCAGAAGAAATAACAGTTGTAGTATGTGACCACCAAGCTAGAGACTTATTAAGTTGCGTCAATAGAGCAATTATTTTATCTAATGGAAAAATTATTGCATCGGGAAGTCCCGATGAAGTTATAAGTGACAAAATAGCAAAAAATGAATATTTTGGGGATGAATTTAATATAAGTTAATTCATCAATGAATAATCATATTGAAATCAGAGAAAAAATTTCCCCATTTGATAAATCATTAACTGTAAGTGGGGACAAAAGTATTTCTATTAGATGTGTTTTACTAGCATCACAGGCAATAGGTAAATCCAAAATTTATAACTTACTAGAATCTGAGGATGTTATTAGCACATTAAAATCTATAAAAAAATTAGGTATTAAATACAAGAAATTTAAAAATTTTTACGAGATTTATGGATATGGTCTAAATGGCTTTAATACTAATAAAAAAATAAATATTAATGCTGGGAATTCTGGAACTTTTGCAAGGTTAATATTGGGCTTGCTAGTCAACTCAAAAAAAAAAATTAAATTAATTGGTGACAGAAGTCTTTCAAAAAGAGATTTTTCTAGAGTTACAGAACCTTTAAGAATGTTTGGTGCAAATATTTATTCAAATAATAAATTTTTACCAGTTAGTATAATTGGGTCAAAATTTCTTAGACCAATAAAATATTTTGAAAATTTAGGAAGCGCCCAATGTAAAAGTGCAGTGATGTTTGCTGCCCTTAAAACTCCTGGGAAAACAAAAATAATTGCGAAAAAATCTAGAGATCACTCAGAATTATTATTTAAAAATTTAAAAATCCCAATTAAAGTTACTAAAAACAGGAATTATGATCATATAGAAATAAATGGACTAAAAAACTTTAGAGGATTTGATTATAAAGTACCAGGCGATATTAGCTCTTGTTCGTTTTTTATAGTACTAACACTTTTATCATACAATTCTAAAATTTGTTTAAAAAATATTAATATAAATAACACTAGAATAGGTATAGTGAAAATTCTGAAAAAAATGAATGCTAGTATATATTTTAAAAATAAAAGAAATTACAAAGGTGAATTGATAGGCGACATTATTGTTAAAAGCACAAAAAATTTAAAAAATATAAATTGTCCAGAAAATTTAAATTCATCCGCGATAGACGAATTTTTAGTAATATTTTTACTTGCTGCAAAAGCAAATGGTATTTCTTCATTTAAAAAATTATCTGAATTAAATAAAAAAGAAAGTCCAAGACTAGATATAGCTATTCAATTTTTAAGAAAAATTGGAATAAAAGTATTAAGAAAAAATGATGATATTAAAATATATGGAAATCCAAGCTTAAACTTGAGCGGTAATTATAAAATTAAGAATTTTTGTAAAGATCACAGAGTTTTTATGATGTCATGTATTGCAGCTTTGACCCTAGGAGGTAGGTGGAAAATATACGATAAAAATTCTGTAAATACTTCTTTTCCAGATTTTTTTAAAATATTAAAAAAGTTAGGTGCGAAAATAAATTGAAAAAGAGAGAAAATATTATAACTGTTGCTATCGATTCTCCAGCAGCAGCTGGAGCTGGAACACAGGCTAAGTATATTGCAAAAGAATATAACCTTTTGTACCTTGATACAGGGAAAGTTTATAGATTAATTGGAAAAATAAGACTTCAGGATAAGAAAAATTTTAGTATTAAAAATATAAAAAAAAAAATCAGTAGAATAAGTTTAAAAGAATTAAATGATAAAAGTCTTCTTTCTGACGAAGTTGCTGTTTCAGCATCTATAATTGCAAAAGATAAGAAAATAAGAGAGGTAATTAAAAATTTCCAACTAAATTGTGCTTATAATCCTCCTAAAAATTTTGCGGGATCAGTGTTAGATGGAAGAGATATAACATCTGTTATAATGAAAAAAGCAAAATTTAAATTTTATATTACAGCTAACATAAGAGTAAGAGCTAAAAGAAGATTTGATGAATTAGTTGCATTAGGAAAAAATACTTCTTATATAAATGTATTAAAAAGCCTAAAAAATAGAGACTATTTAGATAAAAATAGAAAATATAGTCCTCTAAAAAAAACTAAAGATTCGATCTTGATTAATACATCTAAATTAAGTAAGAAAGCGTGCTTTAAAAAAATTAAAGCTATAATAGACAATAAATTGAAAAATGGAAATATATAAAGATCTAAACTCACCAGAAAACAAACAATTTGAAAAACTATTAAACTCTCAATTATCTAAGAATAAAATAGAAGAAGGTAAAATAATCGACGGTAAGATTACTAAAATCACAGATAAATTTGTTTTTATATTTATTCCAGGGCTAAAAAGTGAACCAATTGTCGATATCAATGAATTAAATATGATAGGTTTAAAAGAAAAAATAAAAATTGGTGAGAACATACCAGTACTTCTTGAAAAAATTGAGGATAAAAACGGCGAGATTATTGTATCAGCAATAAAAGCTCAAAAGATAAAAGGTTGGTATAAATTGGAACAAGCTTATGAAGATAACCAATCGATAATTGGAAAAATTACTTCAAAATGTAAGGGTGGAGTTATTGTTGAACATATTGATACTGGTTCACTTATGTTTTGTCCAGGATCCCAAATAAGTGATAAACCCTTAAAGAACATAGATCATCTAATTGGTGTAGAACAAAAATTTGCTATAATTAAACTTGATAAACTTAGGGGAAATGCATGCGTCTCAAGAAGACAAATCGTTTCAACAAATAAAAGAGAAGATAAAGCTAAAATAATTGAAAAATTTAAAGTTGGAGATATTATAAAAGATGCAATTGTGAAAGGTTACTCATCTTTTGGTTGTTTTTTTGAAGTTAATAATGAAATAGATGTTTTAGTACACTTGCAAGAAATTTCCTATTCGAGAGTAAATCATCCAGATGAAATATTTAATATTGGTGAAAAACATGATTTAAAAGTTATTTCTATTGATAAAGAAAAATTACAAATAGGCTGTTCTATTAAGCAACTCTCCCCAGATCCTTTTGAACATATTTCAAATTACGAAATAGGAAAAGAATATAAGGTTAAAGTAGACAAAATAACAGACTACGGATGTTTTTGTTCATTAGAACCAGGTTTAAGCACCTTACTTCACAGCAGTGAAATGAGCTGGACAAAAAGAAATATTGCTCCAAAAAAATTATTTAAAGTTGGAGATATGATAGATTGTGTAATTACAGAAATAGACAAAGATAAGAGACGTGTTGCAATTTCTCATAAACTTACATTAGAAAATCCATATGATGCATTATTAAATAAATATCCAGAAGGTAGTGAAATTGATGGTGTAATTTCGAGTTCAAACGAATATGCTTTATATGTAAAATTAAACAGTTTTGATATAGACGGTTTTTTACATGCTAATGATTTAAGTTACACGAATGATCCTGAGGAAGAATTAAAGAAATATAAGAAAGGAGATAAAATAAAAGTTAAGATCCTTGAGATAAAAAAAGAAGACCAAAAAATTAGAGTTGGTTTAAAACAATTGAGCAATGATCCTTTTGATTGGTTTAAGGAAAAAAAAGTAAACGATATAATTACAGTTCAAGTAATATCAACCGACAATAAAGGATTGATGGTAAAACCTGAAAATTGCGAATTGAATTTTTTAATAAAAAAATCAAATATTGCTATCAATACATCAGACGCCAGACCATCTAGATTTGTTGGGGGTGAAAGGATTGATGCAGCAATATCTGAATTAAATATGGAAAAAAGAAAAGTTAGTTTAAGCATTAAACTCCTTGAGGAATTACAAAATAAAGAAGCCGTAACAAAATTTTCTAGCCCTTTAAGTGGTAAAAATCTTCCATTCTCATCATTATCTGAAAAACTTGTTGATAAAAAAAAAAAAGATGATGAGTAAGTAATTGTCCGTAAAGAAATCAGATTTAATCAACAAACTGTCAAACTATTACCCAAATTTTCTAAAAAAAGACCTTAAGAAACTTGTAGACATAACACTTAAAGAAATGAAAAATTCTTTAAAAAGAGGTGAAAGAGTTGAATTAAGAGATGTCTTTAGTATAGAGCCTAAATTAAGAAAGGCGAGATTTGCAAGAAATCCAAAAACTAACGAAAAAATATATGTTAAAGAGAAATATTACTTGCTTTTCAAGTCTTCAAAAATGTGGTCAAACAAGATAAATGAGGAAAAATAAAGTATTTATAGCTTGCGATACTACAAATATTAAAAAAGTAAAAAAAATAATAAAAGAAACTAAAAATAATAAACTTATCGTTGGGTATAAGTTTGGATTAGAATTTTTAAATTCAAAATATGGTAGACAATATATTTCTAAATTAAAAAATAAAATTATATTCGGCGATTACAAAATATCAGACATTCCAAATACTTGTGTATCAACAATAAGAGCAATTAAAGATTTAAAATTTAATTATATAACCATACATATTAACTCAGGGTTTGATGCTCTAAAAAAAACAAAAGAAAGTGTTGGTAAAACAAAATTAATTGGTGTTACAATACTAACTTCATTGGATAATAAAGCTATTAAAGAAATTGGATTTAGCAAAAATGTAAAAGAATTAGTTCTTCATCAAGCGAAATTGGCAACTAAAGCAAAATTGGATGCTATAGTATGTAGTGCTCAAGAAGTTAAAATAGTAAAAAAAGTATTCAAAAAGGAGATTATAACTCCGGGTATAAGATTAAATTCTAAAAGAGATGATCAAAAACGAGTTTTAACACCTAGTGAAGCATTCAAAAATGGTGCTGACTGGATTGTAATTGGAAGAGATATTACTAGAGGTAGCATTAAAAATAATATTCAAAAATTAATTAATCATTTATATAAATGATAAAAGGTTTAAAAATTTGTGGGATTTCAGATCCTAAAACATTAAACTATATCTTAAACCATCCTAATCCACCGAACTTTATTGGCTTCATAACAAATTATAGAAAAAGTAAAAGATTTGTCGAATTTGAAAAACTCAAAGAGCTAGTTAACGTCAATAAAAAAGATGTAAAATTTATTTCAGTTCTTGTAAATCCAAATGATAAACTTTTGGAAAAGATAAAAAATTTAAATTTTGATTACTATCAATTATATGATGTAGGGCCTGAAAGAACAAAAGAAATTAAAATAAAGTATGATATAAAAATAATAACTGCGCTTACAGTTTCTGAAGAAAATGATGTAATTAAATATAAAAATTATCTAAAAATATCAGATATAATTTTGTTTGATTCAAAAGGATATCATAAATCTGAAAGTTTTGATCACAACCTGCTAGATATTGTGCCAAATGAATTAAATAAAATGATTGCAGGTAATATACAAATAGACGATATTTCTAATTTTAAAAATAAAGATTTCATTATAGACCTAAGTGGATCACTAGAAGATACTAATGGAAAAAAAGATATCAATAAAATTGATAAATTGTTAAGTTTGTTTGCAAAAATATGAAAATTAAAAAAAAAATTCCACTAATTGATCAGGCAAGTAAACTTGGTTTTTGGGGTGGAAAGTTTGGAGGCAACTACGTTCCTGAAACATTGAAAAAACCAATAGAAGATCTAGAAATTTTATTCAATAAATTGAAAAATGATAAAAGGTTCATAGCTGAAAGAGATAAATATTTTAAAAATTGGGTTGGTACCCCTACTCGTTTTATAAAACTAAAAAATCTAACAAATCATGTTGGTGGTGCTCAAATTTGGTCTAAAGTCGTATCAGACGCCAATGGAGGAGCACATAAAATATACAATGCTACTGTGCATTGTCTGCTTGCCAAACGATCTGGTAAAAAATTTATAATCGGTGATACTGGCGCAGGTTATGCAGGTAAAATGTTGAGTATGGCTGCCAAAAAATTTGGCTTAAAATGCAAGATTTTCATGGGCGCTAAAGATATTGCGAGGCAACAGCCAAATGTAAAAGCTATGAAAAAAAATGGAGCGGAAGTAATTCCTGTTTACTCAGGAAGTCAAACACTGGTTGATGCTGTTTCTGAATGTATGAGATTCTGGGTTGCTAATTGTGACACGACAGCAATGTGTGTTGGAAGTACAGTAGGACCAGCGGTTTTTGTTCGTATTTGTGGATGGAGCACTAGTCAAATTTCAAGAGAGCTCAAAGTTCAATTAATTGATGAGTTTGGATCAATCCCGAAAAAACTAAAACTTTATAATTGCGTTGGTGGTGGAAGCTCAAGTTTCGGTTTTTGGAACGAATTTATGGATTATGATAAAAAACAGTGCGAATTTATCGGTGTAGAAGCAGGTGGACCAGCAAGAAGCAAAAAACATGCAGCACCTTTAACTTATGGTTCAAAAATTGGAATTCTTCATGGTGCAGCTCAATATGTTAATCAAGATTTGGAAGGGCAGATAGAAGAAACTGAGTCAATTTCTGCTGGGCTTGATTATCCTGGAATTTCTCCACTTCACTGTTTTTTAAAAGATACAAGACGAGCAAGATATACTGCTGCAAGTGATGAAGATGCTTTAAGTGCATATAAAACTGTTACAAAGTTTGAAAAATTGAGACCTTCCTTAGAACCAAGTCATGCTTTTTCAGTTGCAATAAAAGAATCAAAAAAATTAAGTAAAGATACTATAGTTGTAGTTAATAGTTGTGGTGATGCATACAAAGATCGAGAAATTTTAAAAAAAAGATTAGGAAAAAAATATGTTGAACCCAATTAGTCTTGCTTTCAAAAAAGCAAAACAAGAAAATAGAGCTGCCTTATTAACTTACACTGTTGCAGGGGATAGCTCAAAAAAACAATCATTAGATATATTAAATTCAATTTCAGAAAATGCTGATATTTTAGAATTAGGCGTACCTCACAACACTCCAGTAGCAGATGGTAGCCAAATCCAAACAAGCGCATATAGAGCTATTAGAAATGGGATCAAAATGAATGATATTTTTAAAATCGTGAAAGAATTTAAAAAATCGAATAAAAATAAACCGATTATATTGATGGGTTATTTTAATATGATTTTTCAATATGGAGAAAATAAATTTTTAAATAAATGTAATTCTACAGGTGTAAATGGATTAATAGTTGTTGACTTACCCTGGCCAGAAAATAAGAATTTCGCTAAAAAATGTAAAAAAAAATCTATTTATTTTATTCAGCTTTTATCACCAACAACTACAAAACAGAGGCTTAAAAAAATAATAAGAGACTCTCATCCTATGAATTATTTTATTTCAATGTTGAGTACAACAGGTGGTAAACTAAAAGTTTCGCCTAATGATATATTGAAAAATTATACCAAAATAAAAAAAATCGATCCAAAAAAAGAAATTGTTATTGGTTTTGGAATCACAGAAAAAACAATTGGCAAACTCAAATCTGCAGATGGATTAGTTGTTGGTAGTGCAATTTGTAAGGAAATTAGCAAGAGTTTAAAGGATAGACAAAATCCTGTCACAAATGTAAGTAAGCTAGTAAAAAAATTAAAAAGTAAAATTCTATGAACTGGATTACAAAA
>FUFK010042906.1_pt1 | contig 14873 bp, 19 predicted proteins | sample 1021851 | NCBI WGS metagenome assembly FUFK01 (sample SAMEA51879418, study PRJEB19060) | metagenome | reverse complement strand
CTAGAAAAGGTATTTGCTTCTAGTCGATATGTCTTTACTGATATACCTAACACACCTGAGAACTTGAAGATGGTTAAGATGATGAAGAAGTATGTCAACAAAAGAAGATACAATCTGCGTTGGCGTGGTCAATATCTTGTCGAGGGAGAAAATTGGAAACAGTATCAGTATGGACAACCATTGTCTAAGTCCAAATGTATTCGTGTCTACATAGATAGCTTAACTCATGCAATCGATACAGTTGAAGGATTTAATAGATCTGAAGTTGGTGTGATTACTGAGGGTTTGTGTTTGCTCATTGATTTATGTCAGGAGAACATTAGGTCATGGGAAGATGGAGAACCTAACGAAGATGTCGATAACGAAAAGAAAACTTTAGAAATGTCAAAGCAGTTACTTTCCTATTTTGAATCTATGCGACTACACCTTGAAAACTCTGCTTCAAAACCTATCAAAGATCTTGTCAACATTGTCATCCCTAAAGGAGAGAAAAATTGTCACACCCAATGAACGATAAAGTTTTTGATTTCATAAACGACAGATGGTTTGAGATGAGTGTCGATGATTTCAAAGATTGGCTAAAGACACACAGAGAAACTGATATGGTTGCAAAAGTTGTTCACGATAATCTAGATAGTTTAGAGGAGAAGTGGAAACAAGAAAAGCTTGACAGTTATCCATACGTTTAGTAACACTCTATCTGAACAGACAGAAAAGGAGAAATCATGTCTAATACAGATAGAATAAGAGCTTACTACAATCTACACANAAAGTGCTTCTCTGTACAAGATTACCAAAGTGGGTTGGTTATTGAACATACTGATGAGTTGTTCGTAACCAACGCCATGTTTGTTGTCAGGAAGTCAGGTAACGAAAGAGTAAAGCAAGAGGGCAAGAAGAATGTCCACGCTTTTGTCAATGGTATTCGTTCCAAACTCAAACGAGGTATGATGCCTGAATTTGCATCTTATAAAGTCCGATATGATCCGTACACAATGGATTATTTTCACTACGAAAGAATTGTCAACGGTAAACCTGAATGGTTGCAAGTTGATAGGCATTGGATAGGTAATGTNTATCTGTACATGCATGATGGTAAGCCACGCATTTACGCAGATATCGATAAATTGTCATCTGAAAAATTGTCATCATCAAACCAAACAAAAGAACCAATTATGGTTATCAAAGATGAAAGTTGCATCAAAAGATATTATGATGGTGGTGGCTTTTCAATGGAGTTTTTGAGAAAGAAAAGAAAGCAAATAGAAAATAAAAATAAACTTCTTGCTATTTAATCTAGATAGTTTAGAAACAATTATATGTTCAATTTAAATAGATAAAGAAAGGAAACTTAAAATGAACTATATTGAAAAACCTTTTGATAACTTCAATAGCGAAGTTAAAACTCATAAAGATTATACTGATGTTAGTTTTTATGAAACATTTTCCAANATAAAAAAAGTNGAATTNGATGCACTNATTCCNGTTCCAAATGATGATCCTGANTATGGTGTAGTNACTACGCCTGANNNATTGCATGGTTATTTTGGTTTGTATAATTCTAGTTTGGATAAGTTACTNGAAACTCGACCAGTTTCTAGCACTTATAAATTAGTNCCNCACCATGAATTATTCCATGAACAAGCTAANATNCTTGGTCAATCTGATTTNCCACTNGANAATATTACGGTTAAAGATCAGCTTTATAAAGGTGGTTTACAAGCTCACAGAACTATATTTTTCCATGATCTTGAAACTACAGTNTCCAATAATAAAGATAAGGTTCTTANCNCGAATAGATATNTTTAATAGTTGTGATATGTCTTGGAGCTTCCAAGTTTTNTCAGGNGCNTATNGNGATCTATGTAGNAANACTTTNGTNTTTGGTGGTCAAAAAGCNTANCATCAACAAGCTAAGCATACTCGTAATTTATCTACTACTGCTCTTATGACTAAGGCAAGTATTGGTTTGGANTTTTGGAATAATCAAAAAGANACTATGTTAAATTGGCGTGCAAAGGATATGAGTTTGGAACAGTTTGGACAGATCTTAAAACAAACTATTTGCAAAAAGAAATCCAAATCAGCAGAGCTTAATTTAACCAATCCAGTTAATGAAACTAAGCTTAATTATTTATTGGATAGGTTCGAGAAAGAAACGCCTGATTTAGGGAAAACTATGTGGGCAGGATACAACGCCTTAACACATTGGGCAACTCATACTGATGAAACTATCGAGAAAGAAATCGATAATAAATTAGTTAAGATTAGATCAGGCAAATCTACTGCAGATAAACCAAGCGTACAAAGAACAAGAAATGATGAAGTTAGAACAGTCATTGAATGTGATGCTTGGAAAGAATTGGAGATTGCTTAATTGAGTGAGTTTATAAATGGCGTATTCAAGATAGTGTGGATAATCCTCATTATCTTGATCATTACAATGATAATTTAAGAAAGGAAATGTAATGATAGATAAATCTAAACTTCAAATTTGTTGTATCTGTAACAACACTATTGAACCAAAATATCTTGGCAAAGATAGTGAAGATAAACATGTTTATTGGTACGAGGGAAACAATGCTGAACCAATTCATAATGGCAGATGTTGTGATCCATGTAACAGCATTGTTGTTGCTGATCGTATCGCTTCAATTCAAATTCATAATTGGGAGAGAAAACAATGAAAACATTAACTGAAATTGACAACACTATTGATGCACTGAAAGAAGTGTCAAGTAATGCTCTTCTTAAACATGGCTTTAGTCGTAGTCGTCAACGTATATTTGATTTGTCAAAGTCATTAGATCAAAGTTGGCAGAATTACAAAGTCATTCATGGCAAGACATATTACAAAGAGCTTTGTCTGTTTGTCATTTGTCGATCGGCTTCAGGTTTGCGTTATAATACTATTGCAAGAAGATCAGGATTAAAAAAGGTTGTAGTCCATGATTGTTTAACTGAGTTATTAAGAGAACAATTAATTTATAAAAACTTGAATGGAAAAAAGCTTTTATACTGTGCGAAAAAATAACTTGCATTAAATAAAAAAATAAATTTATAATTAGGCTAGGTTAGAAATTAATCTAGCCTTTTTTAATAAGAAAGGAAGTCCAACAATGGAAACAAGAACTTATTTAATAAATACAGTTTGGGATGATTTTAAAAAAGAACTCAAACAAGTAGATGGTAATAATATTACTGTTCAATTTAAAATCATGGATAAATATTGCATGATAGAAATCATCGGAACTAAAAGAGGGTATGGTGAATGTTTTAAACATCAAATTGTATGTCATAAAGATCAAAATATTACCATACTTGAAAATAAGAATGATCAGGTAGAGTTAGAAAAGAACCCTATTAATTCAAATGTTGATAGGGTGCATTTCAATCAAAGTTTTGAACCAACTTCAACATTCGGTTTGCATGGTCAATTAGAATTATTTGATGAGGTGAACTAATGAAATACTTTTTAAAAGAGACATTAGAACTTATTAAATGGCTTTGTGTTGGCTTTGTTTGTGCTTATGCAATGGCTTCATATCATGGATTAGATACAAGCTTTTCTAATTTAATAGGTGCTTAACATGGCTTATTATTTTGAATGTAAAGAATGTGGAAAGAAAGAAACATTCGGATCAACTAAACTATTTGAAGAAATAAACGAGGGTAAAAAACAAGAGTATGAAACTGTTATTTGCAAACCTTGTATTTCTAAAAAGATACGTTTAAAAGGCAACTATATTATTATTTAAAGAAAGGAAATATCATGCCATTAGTATATGAAAACATGCCAAGNAGAGAAAAGAAACTTAAACAAATTGCAAAGGTTGAAAANATGCTTAGCAATAGATCNCATAANCCNGTTGCAAATCAATTTAANATAACTATGCAAAANGGTCTTAGAAGTNTTTCAAAGTTATGAAACTATTATTTGCATCAAAGATCCAAGAAACAATGAAATATATTTAGATAAAAGTTCTTGGGATTACTCCAACACTACTTCAAGATATAGAAAGTTTTTCTTGCAAGAGGACACCAAAACAACAAGAGAAAAAATAAATAAAGGTATTTACTTTCTTGTAGACTTGAATTAATACTTCTTTTATACCTCCATGAAAACGCTTTAGATTAGTTTCTAAGGCGTTTTTTCTTTGTTTGCTTCAATATATATGTAAATGATTGTTATTGTTATGTAATGGCTTTTTATGGCGTTTGGTTTATTACTCGCAATAGTAACACACATTGAAACAGTTTAAGGTTAGTTGTATTACTAACTTTTCATTATCTTGTCATGTCAACAAAAATAAAACCTCGCACGTAACGTGCAAAGTAATTGCAAGGTTAACTTTATTNTATATTAGGGTGTTTGTTTGCCTTTGGTCGTCAGGGTGTATTATTAATAATAAATTTTTGCCATATACGGTCATAGGGTCATGGGGGCCCCATACGTATACGTATGCAATGTCGCCATATTTTTATGTGAAATAGTTACTTGTACAACTTATGGTGCAACCCTTTGGGATAGCGTGGTGGGATATGGTGTATTTCCCCGGAGGTTCTACTCCGATTGTACTGACCAATTCCTATTCTGTCAACAAAATAATTATTTTCTTGACGTAAATAGCCTAAGTCACTATTATTAAAGTAACAAAAGGTCAACTAAAGCACATGCAACCAAGTATTATCTGAAGAATTAGTGTATTTGGCTTTATTTCTTTGATTTTTTGTCTAATTTAACAGGAAAATTCCATGTATGAAGCATTTGTACTTGTCTGTTTGGTAGGAAAACCAATGGCAGACGAATTTTGTAATCAATTACAAGACATAAGAGGGCCGTACATGACCCACGATCAGTGTTTAACACGAGTATATGAGATTCAAAGGGATTTACCCTTGTATAAACCTGACATGGAAGCAAGAGCATACCGTTGTGACAAATTTACTCCCCAAACAGAGAAGCAAAGAACGTGAAATAAGTCCTCAACANGAGNANTTNCTCGAAGCACTCTTTGAAAATGGTGGCAATGTAACTGATGCAGCCCTAAAAGCAGGATATGCAAAGGGATCAGTGACGTGGTTACGCAATAGTTTAGCAGATGAAATCATAAGACGCACACAAAACGTGCTGTCCATGAACGCATTTAAGGCTGCTACACGCCTTGTAACGACAATAGACAACCCAGTGCCTGAAAGAGGAGACGATCTACGCTTTAGGGCTGCAGAATCGCTTTTAAACAGGGTCGGACTGGGTAAACAAGAAACAACTAACGTAAATGTACAAGCTGTGCATGGCATTGTACTACTTCCACCCAAGAAAGGGGTAACTATCGATGGCTAAATCACTTGAAGAAAAGGAAAGAGATAAGCGAATACAAAAGCAAGTTGAAAAGCTTGGAGGTCCTAANAAGCCACCAAAGCCTAAAACTTTGAAACAAGCTGCTANNGAACAATACAAAAGAGCATCAATAATTCAAAGATATCCTCTGTCTAGCACAGACAAAAAATCTGTGTTAACGNGGGCAGGTTTCAAACCTGCTAGTGCAGACGAAGCAAGCACAGCAATGTATTTTGGCAGAGCAGGGTTATATAAGAAAAATGTTCCAAAAGAATTAAGAGATAGATTAAAGTACGAAGGTGGTAAAAAGGGAAAGACTTATACTCCGGGATCAGGTTCACGTAAACCAGATATGGGTTAATGTCTGAATCTACTCCGAAGCGTGGTCGACCAAAGAAAGACCCCAACGCTCCCAAACAAAGATACAATTATTCCTCTGCAGTCAAAGCTCGTAAGCAAACACAACGTAGACTTACTGAAGCAAAGAAACGAGCAGCAAAGGTAACAAAGCAAGCAGAAAGTAAAAGACGCTATGCCAGAAAACTCGAAGAAAAAATCACGAAAGTCGACAAAGCACTCAATCAAGACACGACTGCTGTTATCGATAAAACGGATCTGCAAGAGTTGCCAGACGTTGTTGAGCAACTGGTGGATGGGCGTGAAATTATTTTTCAGCCAAACGAAGGTCCTCAAGAAGAGTTTCTTTCCTCAAGTGAAAGAGATGTTCTGTACGGTGGCTCAGCAGGTGGGGGAAAAAGCTTTGCACTTCTCGCAGACCCTCTTAGGTATTGCCACAATAGCAATCATCGTGGGCTTCTTCTTAGGCGTACTCTGGATGAGCTAACAGAACTTATAGATAAATCTCGACAACTATATCCCAAAGCTTTCCCCGGTGCAAGGTTTAGGGAATCAAAGTCAACGTGGCATTTTCCGTCAGGTGCAACAATTTGGTTTACGTATCTTGACAAAGACAAAGACGTAACACGATTTCAGGGTCAGTCGTTTAACTGGATAGGCATTGATGAGATAACCCAATATCCCTCGCCTTACGTTTGGGATTATCTCCGTTCACGACTAAGAGCAACTGATCCTGAACTGCAAAGTCATCTGTACATGCGTTGTACAGCAAACCCCGGAGGAGTCGGAGGTTGGTGGGTCAAGAAGATGTACATCGATCCATCTGAACACAACTCGACTTTTCCTGCAGTAGACATCGAAACAGGCAGACCTTTTGTGTGGCCCAAAGGTCACGAAAAGGAAGGTGAGCCACTCTTCTATCGCAGGTTCATCCCTGCACGTTTGACCGACAATCCGTATTTGTTGGCTGACGGACAATATGAAGCGATGTTAAGATCACTACCTGAAGTCGAGCGTAAACGACTTCTTGAGGGTGACTGGGAAGTAACGGAAGGTGCAGCCTTCCCTGAATTTAGTAGGAGTAAACATGTTACACCGAGTTTCGAGCTTCCACCGAATTTCCCCAGAATACGTGCCGCTGACTATGGGTATGCGAGTCCTTCTTGTGTCCTGTGGGGTGCTATTGACTGGGATAACAATATATGGGTTTATCGTGAACTGTACGTAAAACAGTTGACAGCAGAGCAGTTGGCAGATAGAATACTACAAGTAGAACAAGAAGATCCGACACCACACTATACTGTACTTGACTCCTCATGTTGGAACAAAACAGGGTTCGGCCCATCAATAGCAGAGACGATGATGAGATGTGGTGTGCGTTGGACACCATCAGACAGAAACAGACTGCAAGGTAAAATGGAAATACATCGTAGGCTTGCAGATGATCCACGAACAGACGAACCTAGATTACGAATATTTCCGAATTGTGTCAACCTTATCAAACAACTTTCAGGTATACCTCTTAGCAAAACAAATGCAGAAGATGTGGACACAAAGGCAGAAGATCACGCATACGATGCACTGCGATATATGTTAATGACAAGGATGACAGGATATGTGTCGATTCATAAAACGCTTGGTGGTATTAAGAATCAAGTCTATCAAATGCAAGACCAAACATTTGGGTACTAAGTAAATGGCAGAAGAATTTGATATAGGAACATTAAGTAAACCTGATAAAGATGAAATAAAAGCATTTCAAAATATCAGAGATACATTATTTCCTGATGGAAACATACCTACACGAGATGAAGTTGAAGCAAAAATAAACTCAGGTAAGTTTACTGTGCGTGATGCTTATCTTGCCAAGATGTATACTCAAGGTATGGACACTGCTCCACTCGTTGAACAGTTTCCTGACACAAAAGAATTTGCCAGTAAGTTTAAAAAAGCATTTAGCCAAAAAAGATTAGAAGCTGCAGCTCAACCAAAAGGATTTGCTAAGAATCTTTTAAAAGCTTTAGAAAAAACAACATTAGAAGATTCTTATGATGAAGTAAGTCAGTTACTAAAAGATAGAGGTCCTTTAAATACTGCCATAGAAAAAGTTAAAAAGGGTAAGTTCCCTACAGGCATAAAAGGAACACAAAAACTAGGAAAAGANTTAGGTAAATATACTCCACAACTAATTCAGGCAATAGGACAAGGTATAAGTNAAATACCTGATGAAAACNTTAGAGCAGCCGTTGTGNCTCAGTTGTTCGGAGCAAGACAAGTTGATATCTTTGAGATGAGAACAACAAAAGAGCTTGCAGAACGAGGAGTTCAAAAAAGACCTTTTTTTGATCCTAATACAGGAGAGCAGGTAAATCCTGAAAGAGGTTCACGTAAGAAGGCAGGACCTACAAAGGTTATGCCACCTGTAACTGCTGAACTAATGAGAAAGATGCACTCTAAGGCAGGTATTACAGGAGAACTATTTCCTAATTTATCAAATAAAAAAATAGATGACGCTCTTAAAAAATATGTATTTAAAGCTGTACCGAAAGATATACTTGATAAGTTAGACAAAGCTCCAAGCACATTCACTGATTTACGAAGAATAACAGCAGCGTTTGTTCTTAATCAATTAGGTGACGCACAATCAGCATCCGAGATTATAAGTCACAAAGCCGCAGATTTAGATAACAAAATTGATCAGGTTATGTTAAAATTTTACGCTGACAAAGATGACACTAACGTACTTAAAAGAACACAAGGTCTGATACTGTTTGAAAAAGAACTTGCAAAAGGATTAGGTGTAACCAGTGCAAAACAACTTGGAACAAAACTAAAATTAGGTTTACCTCCAACATTTGATGCCGACTATCCTGAAGTTGATTTAAAGTTTGACGATCAAGGTAAAACTACAGTTGAAACAAAAACTGCTACAAAGGAACAGATTGAACGTTCTGATAAAATAAAGGCAGCACAAGACTTTGAAACAGAACAAGAGACATTTTTACGTGGCGAAGAAAAAAGAGCGAAGGGTCTTACATTAGCAGAGTCAAACATCGAAAGACAAAAAAAGATTGATGCTGAAAGAGAACAACGTAAACAAAAAAAAGAAGCACCCAAAGAAGTTAAGCCAACTGCTTTACAAGAGTGGGAGCAAAACAACCCAGACAAAGCAGCAAAAGCAAAAAGAAAAAGTCCACGAAGATTTGATATAAAACCTAATGGTAAATTATATACTGGAATTGGTATAGCAGGACTCACATCATACTATTTATATAGAAATTACTTAGATGAATATCTTAANGAAGGCATGGAAGAAAATGATGCAATAATAAATTCTGCTTTATTAACTGCATCAGATTTTGTGCCTGTGATTGCTATGGGTAAAATGTTTCTTGAGCCAAAAACTGTTGCAGCATCAGAACGAGATCCATTGAGCGAACCGTTTAAGACAAAAGAGCAGTTGGGTCAAGAAATTATAGACATTTCCGAAGAAAGAACATTCAGAGAGGATATTGCACCTCAACTAGACGATGAACTTGCAATACAAAAACAAATGAATATAAAAAAGATGAGTGAAGATTTCGGCAGAGAAGCTGAAAGAAAGAGCCAACTATCGTTGGAAGAACAAATGCAAATGTTAAATCAAGGGAGTTAATAATGGCAGAGAATCTTAATCAAGGTGCAGCCTATATAATGGGATCAGACAAAGTATCAGTCGATGATGCTCAAGGATCTACTAATTTATATAGAGAGGGTCTTGAATTTACAACTGAAGTAAATCAGGATGCGTTGCAAGTTGACATGCCAAAGAAGCAAACAAAACCTACTGTTGAAGCTTCTTTATTCGCTATGGCTGATGACAGAAACTACTTCTAAGTGAGGTAAATTATGGCTGAATATGGTTCAGGGTTTATCAATTCTGAAGATGAAGAACCGATAAACATTCAAAACTCTGATGAGTTGATGCCCGGACTTGCAGGGTACATAAAAAGTAANTTTGAAGATTCTGAAAACGGCAGACGTAGCCACGAACAAAGATGGTTGCAAGCATACAAAAACTTCAGAGGTACTTACGACTCAACGACACAATATCGTGATTCAGAAAGATCTAGAGTATTTGTAAAAATAACAAAAACTAAAGTTCTTGCTGCGTACGGACAAATCGTTGATATACTTTTTGCAAATAAAAAATTTCCACTTGTTGTTCAATCTACACCTATACCAGAGGGCATAGCTGAATTTGCTCANCTTGAGACACCTTTAGACGAGGTGGTAGATAAGTATGGATTCAATGGTGACGGCAGAGAACTTCCTCCGGGAGCTACGGAAGCAACTCCTAGTTTAGATTTTTTAGGTGGCATGAAAGACAAGTTTCCTGACGCTCCGTTACGTGAAGGTCCTGCACGTATGGGTGAACCTCAAATATCTCCTGCGGCTGAAGCTGCACGAAAGATGGAAGAGCTTATCCACGATCAACTTTTAGACACTAATGCTGTAAATGTATTTAGACACGCTATATTTGAAGCCTGTATGTTAGGCACTGGTATTGTAAAAGGTCCACTTAATTACAACAAACAGATACATAAGTGGTCACGTACAGAAATGGGCAGAGTTTACGACCCATACACAAAAGAGTGTCCAAAGATAGAGCCAGTATCTTTGTGGGATTTTCATCCTGATCCTGCAGGAACAAGTGTTGAAGATTGTGAGTATATCATACAACGACACCGTATGAACAGACAACAATTAAAAGCTTTAATAAATAGACCATATTTTAACAAGCAAGCTATTGAAGAGTGTCTTGCAAAAGGTCCTAACTACGAAGATAAATACTACGAAGATACAATAAGNGATGATGAAACAGAACCATATTATCAGGAGAACAGATTTGAAGTTCTTGAATATTGGGGTGTAATCGATACTAAGTTTGCAGATGAAGTTGGATTAAAACTTCCTGAAGGCGTATCTGAAACAGATCAAATTCAAGTCAACGCTTGGGTGTGTGGTAACATAATACTTAGATGTGTTCTTAATCCGTTTACTCCATCAAGATTACCTTTTCACGTATTTCCTTATGAAATCAATCCTTATCAGATATGGGGAGTTGGTGTAGCAGAAAACATGGAAGATGCTCAAATGTTAATGAACGGTCACGTTCGTATGGCAATAGATAACTTAGCACTTGCAGGTAACCTTGTATTTGACATAGACGAAGCTAGTCTAGTACCCGGTCAAAACATGGATATATTCCCCGGTAAGATATTTAGACGACAGTCTGGTGTAACTGGCACAGCAATCAACGGATTAAAGTTTCCAAACACTGCACCAGAGAATTTACAAATGTATCAAGTATCTAGACAGCTTGCTGATGAAGAAACAGGCATACCATCTATTATGCATGGACAGACAGGTGTAACAGGAACTGGTAGAACTGCTGCAGGGTTATCAATGCTCATGGGATCAGCAGGACTATCTATGAAAACTGTTATAAAAAACATAGATGATTATTTATTAAAACCAATGGGGGAAGCATATTTTCAATGGAATATGCAATTCAACGATGATGCTGAAGATGTAGAGGGTGATCTTGAAATAAAACCTCGTGGTGTTGCAGCAGTGATGCAAAAAGAAGTACGAAGTCAAAGGCTGACTGCCTTGTTGCAAACTGTGATGAACCCAACACTAGCACCATTTGTAAAGATACCAAACTTGATGAGAGAGCTTGCGATATCTCAAGACATAGATCCTGATAGCTTGGTTAACGATTTAAATGAAGCACAGATATATGCTGAAATATTAAAAGGACTTCAAAATGCTCAACAAGGAACTGGCAGCGAAGGTGGCCCCCCTAACCAACAATCACCAGATATGGGTGGGTCTGGAGGAGTACCTCAAGGAACTACTCGACCTAACGAACAAGGGATTGGCAACGGCACTATTGGAGTCGGAACTACGCCAGTTGCAGGGGAAAGCAGTTTTACTGGCAACCCTCCTCAACCTGAAGAATGATGTTGAAAAGGTAATGAAACCCAAATGAACATAGTAAAAAGCAATCCTGAACTAAACAATATGTTTAAAAGAATACGCAATAGAAGGCGTTTGGCTGAAGCTTTGGAAGAAAACAACATTGATGTTGAAACAACTGCAGAAAAAGAACAATCAGAAGGATCTGGTAAAACTGAATTTGAAGAGCAGTTGGGTGGTTTAGGAATAGATGCACAAACTGTAGGTGTCAGTCAGTCAATACAAGATGCAAGTGAAATGATGGATGTTGCAGGTGTTGGTGCAGGACAAACAGCAGGACAAGTAGCTAGAGACATAGCAAAAGAAAATAGATCATTTGCTGATCCGTTTGCAGAAGCAGTTACATCTCTCGGTGGTAGAGAGGGGATAGCAGCAAAAGCAGGATTGGCAACTTACGGATCTTTACTGGCAGGTCAAACAGAGTTGGCAAAAGGTTTGTATACTGGAACACAGATGTTAGCAGGTCCTGCAGGTATGGCTCTCAATGTTATAGGCCCAACTGAATTAGATCCGTATGGTAAACCTGTAGCAATGGGCAGTGGAGCTTTTGGTCAAGCTTCATCAAAAGTTATGGACATACACTACAATGTTGCAGATAAAATGGCACAGGGTATAGCAGGTTATGATCAAGGGCGTATAAATGGTCAACTTGTAAGTTTAAGTCCGGGATTTTTTGGTGGTAAAGTTCTTACAGGTAATATTCCTGTAGGCATGACTGCAGGTGATTTTACTGATTTGATGGAGCAAGCAGCAAAAGTAGAAGATGAAGATGCCATCAGTGGATACGCTCAAGGTAATCCTGCAGCCATGATGGAAGCAGGTATAACTGTAAGTGACTACGATAGTTCAACTCAAGCGGCCCAAGCAGGTATAGGATACTCCTCTTATGATGCTTTTGGTAATCCAACTGGTGCGGCTCCTGCAGGTTCACAATACAGTGCAACAGGTATATTTAGTGGTGATGATAATAATGACAGTGGTGGCCCTGATCCTAGTAATCCTAGTTCAACAGACATGGGATATGGATTTAATGATGGTGGAAAGATAGGTATGCAGATGGGTGGTGATCCTGCAGAGCAACAGACACCTACTGGCGAAATGGGATTTGTTGGAGGACCTCCTGATCAATTTACTGAAAAACAGACTATAGCTGATGACATACCTAAAACAGTTCCTGAAGGAGCGTTTGTAATCAATGCACCTGCTGTAGAGTTTGCAGGTAAAGAAGATATAAAACAAATGTTGGTTAAAGCTTATGAAATAGTTGCCCAAGCAGATATTGACGCAGGGGTTGACAAATCTCCTAGAGCTGCTAAAATACCAAGTAAGGAACAAGTTGATATAATGATCTCACGAGGTGAGGTTATTGTACCTCCAGAAATTGCAAAGATAATAGGCTACGACAGATTAGAAAAGATAAATAATCGTGGTAAAAAAGAAGTAGCACGTAGGCAAGAAGAATCACAAAAAGAAGAAAAACCACAAGCTAAATCAGTAGCAGGAGGTGGTTTTATAGATATGCAAAACGGTGGTAAAATTGATTTGCGAAAAAATATTGCTAGTTTTCTAGGTGTTTTAGATGACGCAAACGAAGCTAGTAGAAATTCTAGAATATATACAGAAATACACAAACCAAAAGACGATGATAAAACAGAGGATATGGTAAGACATATATTAGGTAGTGGTTATATGGCTGATAATATGTTAGGATCATTTGCGTTTGATTTTGATGAAGAAGCAAATCGACCGTTTGGAGAATTGTATGATAAAGCTTATAAAATAGTGACAGGTAAAGATCGTTTTGTATCTGAGTATGACAAAACTATACGAAAAGAATCTAGTATAGATTTAAATAATAATGAATATGGCAGGTTATTAAGAAAAAAATACCCTGACAAAGAAAAATTTACAGAACAAGTTTTTATGTTAGCATCATCAATAGCTAAAGGAATACCTCCATCAGAGTTTGCTATAGGTGATATACAGCCACAACTAAGTTTAGGATCTAAAATTTTAAACAAGGCAGGTGCTGACAGAGATATTGCAATCAGAGAAAAATTAAAAAGAGGAGCAGAAGAAGGAGCTTTTGATCCTTTTGCTGATTACAATAAACAAGGTGATTTACAAAATTAATCAGCTACCCACATAAGTGGCCCTGATGAACCGAAGCAGCTACCCACAGCCAGTGGCACTGCAAGATGAGGTGTAAAATAATGGCAAAACAAGTAAAAGGTGCGAGAGCAAATAAACCTAATGATTCCTTTGGAACAATAAATAATCCTAATCTTTATCGTGGTAAGTATCGTGAAGATGTTTACAAAGATGACGAAGAGGAAAATAAAGAAGCTAAATCCGAAGAGGTTGGCACTGAACAAACAGCTACCCAACAAGATAAAGGATTTGTAGAGACTAAAGTTGAAGAAACTCAAGAGTCTCACGATTATAAAAAACGTTATGATGATTTGAAAAAACATTATGACAACAAGCTTCAAGAATGGAAGAATGAGAAAGAAGCATTAGAAGCAACTGCTGAAAAAATGGATCTTGATCCTTCCGTTAAGTTACCTAAGAGTCCTGAAGAGCTTGAGCAATTTAAGGAAAAGTATCCTGATGTATATGCTGTAGTGCAAACTGTAGCAACAATGCAAGCTCAAGAACAATCAAAGACTTTACAAAGTGAACTTGAAACTTTAAAAAATCGTGAAAAAGATTTGGTAGTTCAAAGTGCTTATAAAGAGTTATTGAACGCCCATCCTGACTTCCCAGAGTTTAAAGATGACGAAAAGTTTCTTTTATGGTTAGACGAACAACCTGCTTCTATATCGGAAGGTATTACTAAAAATAATACTGATCCAAAATGGGCGACAAGAGTTCTTGATCTTTACAAAGCCGATATAGGCAAAACAACTAAGAAGCCTTCACAAAGACAACAAGCTTCTGCTGCAGAATCAATAAATACTAATAGATCACGTGAGGTAAAAACTGATTCGCAAAAGGGCAAGAAGATTTGGAAGGGTTCTGACATCGCCAGACTTAAACCGTGGGAGTTTGAGAAGTTTGAAACTGATATAGACTTAGCACGGCAAGAAGGGCGAATTGATATGAACAGCTAAAACCTCAAAAAAGGAGAGAGAAAATGGCTTTCGGAACT
>FUFK010038802.1_pt1 | contig 14876 bp, 14 predicted proteins | sample 1021851 | NCBI WGS metagenome assembly FUFK01 (sample SAMEA51879418, study PRJEB19060) | metagenome | reverse complement strand
TGTAATAGTCTTTTGTAGTGGTTGTAAACCGCAACAGACATCACCTTCTTCGTTTCTTCCTGCCCTATGATNTACTCATCCAGAAAGGATTTGATCTTCTTAGGCTTACTAAGCATAAGATCTGAAGAAAGTTCTTTCGCTTCTCCCTGTTTCGACTCTTCGATCACAATGCCGTGAGCCTGCTCGATACATCTATCACAGATGTGAGCGTCAAGGCCTGCGATCAATAAATTGGTCTCAGGTTTTTTTCTACCACAAAAGGAACATTCTAAATCTTCTTTCGCCATTATTTAATTTTTCAGATTTTGACTTCCTTTGAAGTCCCGCACAATTATGCTTCTCTTTTAAGTACTTCGTCAATCATTCCGTATTCCTTGGCTCTTTCAGCCTTCATCCAGTAATCACGATCACTATCCTCATGGATCTTCTCGTATGTTTGTCCCGAATGTTTCGCAATGATCTTATATAATTCTTCTTTCAAGGTTACGATCTCTCTGGCAGTGATNTCGATGTCACTCGCCTGTCCCTGAGCACCNCCCATTGGCTGGTGAATCATTACACGACTATGTGGCAAACCACTTCTCTTTCCAGCCTCGCCTGCACACAATAGCACAGCTCCCATACTGGCAGCCATTCCCGTACAGATAGTCGCTACATCAGGCTTTATGAATTGCATAGTATCATAAATACCTAAACCAGCATAAACACTACCTCCTGGTGAGTTGATATATATCTGGATATCTTTAGCGGCATCTGTACTCTCTAAGAATAAAAGCTGAGCCTGTACGATATTCGCTACCTGTTCATTAATTCCGGTTCCTAAAAAGATAATTCTATCCATCATCAATCTGGAAAAAACATCCATTGCTACGGCATTCATTTGTCGCTCTTCAATGATGTTAGGAGTCATCCCTGTAGGAAGCATGCTGCTCACTATTTTATCGTAATAATTGCTGTTGATGTTATGATCTGAAACAGCATATTTTTGAAATTCCTTTCCGTAGTCCATCAATTTTTTTGAATTTTTCTAATCTTAAACAATTTCCCGTATAAAACCAAAAAAGGCGTTACTCGGGTTGAGTTAACGCCTTAAAGATAATTAATATATCCTAAAAAGGCTTACTTATAGATTGCTTTCACAAATTCTTCGTAAGTCACTTCNTTTTCATCAAATTTCATATTTTCCTTATAAAATTTGAGAAGTTTCTCGTTCATTAACTGCTCTGAAAGTCTCTTAACCTCATCCTGGTTAGAAAGGATTCTTGCAGCGATATCATCAAGTTCTTTTTCTGAAGGATCCATTTGACCAAATTGAGCCATTTGTTCCTTGATCTTTTCTGAAGCAAATGCTTTAAGATCGTTGAAGTCCACGCTAAGATNGTTATCGTTTACCACTTTACCTTCAATCAACTGGTAACGAAGACCTTTCTCGCTTTTCTCATATTCTTCAGCCGCTTCCTCATCTGTTAATGGTTTTTCACCAACTGTTTGAATCCACTTCTGAAGGAATTCNTTNGGNAGNTCGAANTTNGTATTTTCGATNANNTTTTCAGTAATNTCATTCATNAATTGCTGATCGCTCTGCTGCTCAAATTGCTTTGCTGCATCCTCCTTGATCTTATCCTTCAATTCAGTCACAGAAGTTACCTTATCCTTACCGAAAAGTTTNTCNAATAATTCCTGNTCAAGATCTGCAAGTTCTCTTTCGTTGATCTCAGAAATAGTGAATTCTACTTCAACATCAAGATCGTTAGCTTTTTCCTGATCGATGCTTAGGTGATTTACCAGAGCCTGCTCATCTTCGAAAAGATTTTTTGTCTTCAATGTTAGGGTATCGCCAACTTTCGCACCTACAAATTTCCCAAGATTTCTCTTTCCTTTGATAGCAGCCAGCTCGATAGTGGTATCGTTCTCAATACCTTCTTCTTCATTCTTGAAGGTTCCTGCAACGGTATCTCCTTCTTCTACTTCATCTTTAGTCTTCAGCTTACCATATTGCTTTTGGATGCTTTCAACCTGATCGTTCACCATTTTCTCATCGGCAACGATATTATATTTTCTTACTGGATCCTTAAGATCAAGATCTACATCAAATTCTGGAGCAAGTCCAAGTTCGAATTCAAAAGAATAGTTCTCACGATCCCAGTCAAAATTTTCCTGTTCCTTCGGNAGTGGATTTCCAAGGACATCCAATTTCTCTTCCGTTAGGTATTTATTAAGGCTATCCTGAAGAAGCTTGTTCACTTCATCAACCAAAACAGCCTGTCCATATTGTTTTTTGACCATTCCCATTGGTACATGACCTTTTCTAAAACCGGGAATATTGGCATTCTTTCGGTAATCTTTTAAAATCTTATCTACTTTACCGGCGTAATCTTCTTTAGCGATATCAACTTTTACTACCGCGTTTAATTCATCAATATTCTCTCTGGTAATATTCATTTTGATCTTATATAAAAATTGGAGTGCAAAATTACGCTTTTTCTTAAAGTCTGCAAACTTTCAATTTGTTGAAATTCAGTTAAATCTAATCTGANTTCAGAATAGAAAAGAGTACCGACTGAAACAGGGAAAGCAATAAACTGAAAATTATAGCCATAAACCATCCNCTTACATCAAATCCATCAATAAAACCATCTGCCATAAATATGATAATGGCATTGATGATAAGGAGAAATAACCCGAGGGTTAATATGGTAACAGGCAAAGTTAAAAGTACCAGTATGGGTTTTACAATAAAGTTAAGTAGTGAAAGGACTACTGCAACGATGATGGCTGTCCAGTAACTATCTACAGAAACACCTGGTAAGATTTTGGCTAATATGACCACAGCCACAGCTGTAAGTAAAAGTCTTAGTAATAATTTCATGTTATTATTGATTGATTTGCTGGTAAAATTGCAAAAAAAAGACCGGGCAAAACCCGGTCTCTTCAATATTTATGTCAATTTTAGTATTACTGAACGTCCTGACTTAGGGATACCGTGTCATAAGCACCAACATTTGCCTTAGGTACATTAGAACCATAGGTAGCATTGATCTCATCGATAACCGCGTTCGCAACGATCGCATATCCTCTTGGAGTCAGATGTACTCCATCCAGTGAAAAAGCTCCGCCTGTTACAAAATCAGAATTNACACTTCCACCATCGAAGGTAATTCCACCATTATCCAATTGAGTTAGTAAAGCGTTTGCATCCACATATCCAAGACCAAATTGATCTGCATACGTTTGAATTGAGTTGTTGAATTTTGTAGTTGCATCTTTAATGTTTGCAAGCTCATCACTATCNAACACATCTTTATCATCTATACCGCTTACAGCACCGAATAAGGTGTTCACCTGAGCTTCAGTTGGCATACCACCAGCTTGAAGAATAGCGATTACTTCACCTACTGACTGAGTAAACTGTACAGAACCATAACCACTTGCCAAAGCACCCTGATCGATCGTTAAGACCAATAATTCTTCTTCAGTCATTTGACGGAATCCCAGAGGATTTGTTTGGGTTACCGGAGTATCNATCAAAAATCTATTAGGACCTTCGTTAAAAGTGATCGCGTACTGACCTGCCAAAGCCTGAGCCTGAGCAGCAGGAACACCCTGACCAATCAACACCTGAGTTAAAACTCCAGATACTGCCTGNAAATATTGAGTCAACTGTGTTGCTGTNGCAGCNTCTAATGCCANCGCATTGTTAGGCACTGTTGTAAAATATGGAANTGAAGTTACATCTGGGATGTTGATTAATACTCCATCAGCCGTTTCAGCNAAAGAGCTCGCTAATTGACCATATACTGCATTAAAGATCACAGGATTCGTGATATCACCTTCACCATATAGTGCAGGATTGGTTTCAGTTTCCTGGTATTCNCCAACACCACCTGATGTTGCATATCNTAGGACATCNTTGTTTCCAATCCATAGCGTGAAAAATGTAGGATCCTGAGCTAATGCATCCTGAAGAACCGTAGCACTTTCAGAACTTGAAAATCTTGCAAAGTATGGGTTTGCAGTACCTGCAGCCACTCCAGCTACACTACCGTAGTTTGGAGNACCAAGGTGATAGGATTTAGCTCCGGGAACNCCCATATTATTGACAGGTCCAGCAAATTTATTGCTAACCTCGGTAGTAGGCTGAGCTCCGGTATACCTTGCAGGTGATGGGCCATTGGCTCCTACTGCAAGTACAAATCTATTTGGCGTGATCTGGTTTCCTCCTAAGAGCAATCCACCAGCATTATCGTTTACAAGCGGCTGAATAAATTCTCCAGTCTCCTGTACAGCACTAAACTTTTCAGCAAGAATACTTGGAAAAGAATTTTGCTGACCGCTTAGATAAAGCGCACCATCAGCATAACCTGCAGTTAACGAATTTCCAAGAGCCACATAGTTTGAGAAATCTGCCTCACCGCTCGTATAAAAATCTCCGTCTTCAATAGAATTTTCTAGTTCTGGTTCACAGGAAACGATTCCCAGTGCCAGAATTGCCATATATTTAAAATAGTTCTTCATCTTTCTAATTAAATTTTAATAGTTACACCAAGACCTGGTACAAATGCACTTGACTTATAAGTTCCTTCGAAAGGAACATTTTGTCCATTTTCAGTATATGAATCATAAGAAGCGTCGATCTCTTTAAATCTACTGTAAAGGAACGCAGCATCAATTGCCACATTATCTGTAATGTTCACAGACAATCCTCCGGTGAAGTTGTTTGAATCGTTTCTTGGAGTTTCAGGTGCAAAGAATCCTTCCTGAACCGGAGAGCCATCGAAATAATAACCAGCTCTTAAAGTAAATGTTTCGTTTGCAGTGTACTGTAAACCAAATCTGTAATTAGAAGAATCTTCATACTCTCTTGGGTTTACAGAATCTGGAATATTTGGATTAGCGAAATCAAGATCCAGAGATTCGTAAACTCCCCAGAAAGTACGGTTGTAATCGAATGCGAACAACCACTGTTCGTTCAACTGGTAAGAAACTCCAANNCTTAATTCTGCCGGAAGTGGTAATGTTGCNTCAAATTGAGTATCGCTGAATGGCGCAAGAGGAGAATTAGGAACATTCTCGAAATCTGCATCACCATCTTCAGCTTCCACAAGAATTTCTGAACGATAGTTTACTCCAACTCTTAGACTATCCACCGGACTCCACATAACACCCGCAGACCACCCAAATGCACTAACATTAGAAGCGTCTATGGTAACATTTGAACGATTTCCTTCCAGATCACTAAGNGTTCTNTNNAGGTTTCNNTTAAANTTNACNGANCCACTAACNTAGATTGGNCCNCCACCNACNGCNAGNTTATCNGTGATNTTANANGAAGCTAACGCCTGCACATAAATAGCAGCCAGTTCGATATCATTTACCAGGTGAGATCCCGGCCAGTCTTTNTCCCACTCTACAGTACTACCATAAGGAGTATACGCTGCAAGTCCAAGACTTAATTTCTCATTCANNTTATAAGAGAAGTAAGCGTAGAATGGAGTTCCCACAGGGCTATCTGTTCTGGCCATCTGCCCAAATTCATCATTTTGCCATACTACATCAGAGAATACGGCACTTACACCAACAGANGCATTGATCTTGTTNTCNAGGAANACNAGTCCGGCNGGGTTNAAGAACGCAAGTTCTGCNTTNTTAACAACTGCAACTCCGGTGTGTCCCATCGCGAGACCACGCTGACCCTGTAGACTTACCCTGTAACCTCCGGCATAGGTTGTAGCCGCCGCCAACATAAACAGGCTAAGTAAAAATAGTCTTTTCATAATTTAAGTAGGATTATATTTAATATATCTTAAAATGCTNTTGCCAAAAATAGCATAAATTAGATATTATGCAACAATACATTTAANTTTATTATGCATACATAATAAAATCCNGTAGAATTAAAGAAATTCNGANACTCTCATATAAAAATCCTTCATATTCTCAGCATGTACCCAATGACCTGCTTTTGATATTGTAGCTACTTCAGCCTCTGGAAAATGNTCTTTAATGAGCTTATGATCTGCCTCTGTGATATAATCAGACTTCTCTCCATCTATAAATAATACCGGCCCATTGTAAGTAGCCCCGGAATACAAAGCTTCTCCCAGGTTATTAATTTTCTCTTTTAAAACATCAAGATTCATTCGTAACGAAAGCTTCTCTTTGGTCTTCCAGTAAAGATTCTTCANAAGAAATAATTTCACACCAGGCTCTTNAATATAATCCCCTAAGAAATCTTCAGCATCACCACGAGAGCTTAGCTGCGCATTATCCAGAGCCGTTAAGCCTTTAAGAATTTGTTGATGATGTGGNGCATAATATTTAGGCGCAATNTCTACAATGATTAATTTCTTTACGAGTTNCTCATTTTCACATGCCGTAAGCATTGCCGTCTTGCCACCCATAGAATGACCCATTAGAAATATATCTTTAAGATCATGCTGCTTACAATATTCCACTATATCCTGCGCCATAGAACTGTACGAAAACTCATCGCTATGCGGAGACTTTCCATGATTTCTCTGGTCGATTAAATGAACCTGAAAACCATCTTCGGCAAATTTCTTACCCAGGGTTTTCCAATTATCAGACATTCCCAAGAAACCATGTAATATAAGTAATGGCTTTCCCTTACCTAGTATGATCGAATGTAACTCCATATTATTTCAATAATTTCAAATATTGCTGAATAGTTTTCTCAAGTCCCATATATAAAGCTTCGGAAATCAATGCATGGCCAATAGATACCTCATCAAGATGCGGTACGTTATTACTGAAGTATTCAATATTATCGAGAGAAAGATCATGCCCGGCATTTACCCCCATTTTCAGCTCATGAGCCAGCTTTGAACAGGCAGCGTAGGACTTTGCAGCATTCTCCACTCCTTTAGAATAATCTACCGCAAACTGCTCCGTATATAGTTCGATACGATCTGTACCGGTTTCAGCAGCACCTTCAATGATCTTTAGATCTGGATCCACAAAGATCGAGGTACGTATCCCATGACTTTTAAATTCTGAAATTACTTCACGTAAATAATCGCGATGCTTAATAGTATCCCAGCCTGCATTGGAAGTTATCGCATCTTCAGCATCTGGCACCAGAGTAACCTGAGCGGGTTTCACCTCCAGTACAAGATCTACGAATTGCTGGATAGGCTTCCCTTCAATATTAAATTCGGTAGTAAGCACCGGCTTCAATTCCCTTGCATCTGCATAACGAATGTGGCGCTCATCTGGCCTTGGATGAACCGTGATCCCTTCTGCACCGAACTTTTCAATATTTTTTGCTGCCTCCAGCACATTAGGAACATCTCCACCACGTGCATTTCTTAAGGTAGCGATCTTGTTGATATTTACACTTAATTTCGTCATTTTCCCTAGGTTTTATTAACAAAAATACAAAGTGCAGCCTGCTTCATTGAATATTATTTTGATTAATTTGCAGAAAAGGAATTGAGTATATGAGTTTGCAGGAATACATTCTAAATGATGTGGAGATCTTGAGCCTTTCAGAAAAGATTGGAGAAGTACACAGATTATTTAATCAACTTACTTACACCCATCTTCCGGTTGCGGAGAATGGAATTTATATTGGTTGCATTTCAGAAAATGATGTCCGTTGTTTTGATAACGACAAGACCCTTGGCGATTATCGTTATGCGCTCGAAGGATTTTTTGCCCGGGAAAGCAACTACTGGCTGGACAGCCTGGAAGCCTTTGCCCAGAATAATTCCAACATATTACCAGTTCTTAATGACGAGAATCTCTATATAGGATATGTGGAATTGAACGAAATGATCTCCTTATTTAAGGAAACACCTTTTTTACATGAGCCAGGAAANATCCTTGTGGTNGAAAAAGCATTTAAAGATTACACGCTTGGAGAGGTCAGCCAGATCGTAGAATCTAATAATGCGCATTTACTAGGCACTTTTGTTTCGAAGATAGAGNATGACANGGCTCAGATAACCCTGAAAATATCGCCATCGGGAATGACTGAGATCATTCAATCGTTCAGAAGATATGGGTACATTATTATTTCTGAACATCAGGAAGACACTTTCAATAAAAATTTAAAGGATAGATCAAAATATCTTGATAAATACCTGAATATATAAGTTTATGAAAATAGGTATTTACGGCCAGTTCTACCATGAAAATGCGGGTCATTCTATTGCACAATTACTGAATCTACTTGACGAGAAGAATGTGGAAGTTTTGATAGAAGAAGATTTCCTTCAAATGATCCATGATCATAATTCCATTCAGAAGGAATACCGTCAATTTAGCGCATTTGAAGAACTGGATAATTCCTTTGACCTGTTCTTCTCCATAGGTGGTGATGGAACCATTTTAAAATCAATCAACTACATAAGAAACCTGAATATTCCCATTGTGGGAATTAACACGGGAAGACTTGGATTTCTGGCTACCATTCAGAAAGAACAAATTGAAAGTACGTTAAATGAAATCCTGGAAAAGAAATTTACGCTTTCTCCACGATCAGTGCTTACGATAGAAACCAATACTAAAGATCAGGATCCGGTTTTCTCACAGATCGCTTTAAACGAAATCGCAGTAAGCAGAAGAAACACCACTTCCATGATCACAGTGGACACCTGGTTAAATGACCAGTTTCTTACTTCCTACTGGGCTGATGGCCTTATAATCGCCACTCCTACAGGCTCTACCGGATATTCTTTGAGCTGTGGTGGCCCTGTAATCACTCCAGANGCAGACTCNCTGGTGATCACACCAATCGCACCNCATAATTTAAATGCCAGACCACTGGTAATTAGAGATGGAACCAAGATCAAATTAAAGGTATCTGGNCGGGAAAAAACNCATCTTGTNTCCATGGATTCCCGTATTGCCACACTNGAAAATGATACCGAAATTATTATTTCAAAAGCACCCTACTGCATCAATTTCGTGGAATTAACTGAAGACAGTTTCCTGAACACCCTTCGAAAAAAGTTATTATGGGGTGAAGACAAACGGAATTAAGCAATAAAAAAAATCATTTGTTGTTTATACGTATGTACAAATCTGCTCAAATTATTGCAGGGCAAGTAGAATTGTTATATTTGCAAACTTTTGAAAACCTATGAGGTACCTGATCGCATTTATCATAATGGCTTTTTTTACCGGAAATTCCTACTCTCAAAAATATGAAGTTGGGGTTTTTGCAGGTGGTGCCAATTTTATAGGAGACGTTGGAAAAACGACCTTTATCCTTCCCAACACACCTGTTGGAGGGTTTATGGCTAAATGGAATGGTAGCCCGCGACATGCCTGGAGATTATCTTTGTTATACGCGAAGATTTCAGCAGATGATACAGAGTCCAATGACACCAGGAGACAGCANCGTGGTTATTCTTTTGATAATACCATTGCTGAAGCATCCCTGGGACTGGAATTCAATTTCTGGGATTTTGACCTGTCTGAGCCATTGCCACAAAAAACACCTTATATATATACAGGAATTACCTATTTCANGGCAGATCATGTCTATNTGAAAGATGGCAGAGCCGGNAATCTATCCAATGAAGGCACCAACTGGGAATTCGCCATTCCAATGGTTTTTGGCTATAAAGAGGCTATCACCGAGCATATTATTGGTGCGCTAGAAATTGGAGCCCGCTATACTTTGACAGATAACCTGGATGGAAGCTGGCCTGAAGAATATTTAGACCGAAGAGAGCCACAACTGGAATTCGGGAATAGAAATACGAACGACTGGTATGTTTTTACCGGATTGTCATTCACATTTACATTTGGGCGTAAGCCATGTTACTGCTTTTAGATGAACTATAAAGACAATTTAAACCTTGAAAAATTACCTGCGCACGTTGCCATTATTATGGATGGCAATGGACGTTGGGCGAAACAAAAGGGTTTTCTTAGAGCTTCAGGTCACAAAGAAGGTACGAAAGCTGTTAGAGATACTGTAGAAGGCTGCGCCGAAATAGGCGTGAAAAACCTTACACTCTACGCATTTTCTACGGAAAACTGGAACAGGCCAAAACTAGAGGTCGATACTCTTATGAAACTCCTGGTTTCATCGCTTAAGAAAGAGATCAAGACACTTCAGGATAACAATATTCGCCTTCATTGTATTGGAAATATTTCCAATCTTCCGAAGAAAGCGAAGAAAGAATTACTGGATGTTATAGAAAAAACTTCATCCAATACAAGAATGACCCTTACTTTGGCGTTAAGCTACGGGAGCAGGGAAGAAATTACCAGCTGTTTCAAACAAATTGCAGAGAAGATAAGTAACCGGGAATTATCTATTGATGCTATTGATGAATCAGTTATAAATGAGCATCTTTACACCCAAAATTTGCCAGACGTTGACCTATTGATCAGAACCAGCGGCGAGCAACGCATTAGTAATTTCCTTTTATGGCAGATTGCTTATGCTGAATTGTATTTTACGAAAATCTTATGGCCGGATTACAGAAGGGAAGACCTTTTTGAAGCCATATACAACTATCAAAACAGAGAACGACGATTTGGAAAAACAAGTGAGCAACTCAGTTAGTGCATCCATGACAAAGAAGATTTTTACACTTTTCGCATTTTTTTTCATTTTCAGTATAGCTGCCAAAGCACAGGACCTTCCACTGGGAGATTCTAAGAAATACACCATTGGAGAAATAAAAGTTACCGGAACCACCACCTACAACGAAAAAACAGTCCTTACCTACACTGGTCTTAAATCCGGACAGGAAATTTATATTCCAGGTGAGAAACTTAGAAATGTCATCAATAAACTGTGGTCTTTAGATTTATTTAGTGATATTAATTTCTATATCACCAATGTTGATGGAAACGTAGCAGATCTTGAATTGGAAATCAAGGAGGTGCCTGTTTTAAATCAAACTACATTTACTGGTTTAAAGAAAAAGAGTGACCGAGATGAACTTATAGATGAGAATAGTCTTAAGCCCGGGACCAAGGTTACTGAAAACCTAATCACCACGACCAGAAATTATATTCAGAATAAATACAAGAAGGAAGGCTACTTCAATACAGATGTTTACATACAGACCAAGCCTGTTGATGATACTACCGGAGCGAACAAGGTGAATATGCTGGTAAACGTGAACAAAGGAGATCGCGTTAAGATCAAAAGTATAGACTTTAATGGCAACGAACAGCTGTCAGACGCGAAGTTGAAAAGGAACATGAAGAATACCAAGCAAAAGAACATCATCAGGTTCTGGAAGCGATCTAAGTTTGTTCGTGCAGATTACCAGGAAGACAAAACTGCACTCATAAACAAATACAAGGAAGAAGGTTTTCGTGACGCTCGTATAGTTTCAGATACACTTATCAAAAACGATAAGGAAACCATCAGCTTGAAACTGGATATTGAAGAAGGTAATCGTTATTTCGTTGGAAATATTGATTTTCTTGGAAATGCAGCTTATACAGATGAGCAATTAGGGAAGGCACTCGGAGTTGAAAAAGGAGATGTATACAATGGTGTACTTATCGATGAAAGAATCCAGAGTAGAGAACCTAACAAAACATCAATCGCTAATATTTACCAGAACAACGGATATCTTTTCTCCAATATCGATCTTGTAGAAACGAATGTTTACAATGATACGATCGATTTTGAAGTAAGAATCCTTGAAGGAAAAGAAGCCTTTTTTGATGAGATAAGAGTAACTGGAAACAACAAGACCAAGGATCATGTGATCTATCGTGAGATGAGAACCAAGCCGGGACAGAAATATAGTCAGCAGGCTGTGGTCTCCACCATTCGTGAATTAGGAGCACTTGGATTCTTTGATGCTGAACAACTAAATCCTGAGTTCGTGGATCCAGATCCGCGAGAAGGAACTTTGAGCCTGGAATACCAGGTGGTGGAGTCTGGAGCCAGCCAGATCGAACTACAAGGTGGTTACGGTGGTGGTGGATTTATTGGAACCCTGGGACTTTCCTTCAATAACTTTAGTATACAAGGCTTATTTGACAAGGATGCTTATGATCCAATTCCAATGGGAGATGGTCAAACCTTGTCTCTTAGAGCACAGGCCAGTACTTTCTACCAGACCTACAGCTTATCCTTCAGAGAGCCGTGGTTAGGCGGTGAAGAACCGGTTAGTTTATCTACATCTTTTAGCTACACCAGACAGTTTCTGTTCGATTATGTTGAAAGAGAAGCAGATAAAACAAGAAGTTTTGATATTCTAGGAGTAAGCATAGGTCTTGGAAAAAGACTTAGAGAACCAGACCAGTACGCTACGATTTCAAACGTGGTTGGCTTCCAGAGATATGACCTTAATAACTATAATACAGGACTGTTTACTTTTGGTGATGGTCACTCGAATAACCTTTATTACCAGTTAGGAATTGTAAGAGACAACACCGCTTTCAACCCGATCTTCCCAACGCAGGGTTCTAAATTTGATTTCAGCGCGAAGTTCACTCCTCCTTATTCATTATGGAATGGTGTAGACTACGGAAACCTGGAGAATGATCCGGAATACCAGTTAAGAGATGATAATGGTAACCTGATCGATAACAACGGAAACAGAGTAACTTCAGAAAATTCTGTTGCAGACCAGGAGAAAGTTGATCAGAAAAAATATAACTGGCTGGAATTTTACAAAATTAAACTGGCAGGAAGCTGGTATGAAACTTTAGCCAACTTTGGACCAAGTAGTGATCTAGTACTACGTACACATGCTGAATTTGGATTCCTTGGAGCTTACAATAGCGAGAGGGGTATTCCTCCTTTTGAGCGCTACTATTTAGGTGGTGATGGTCTTGGAGCATTCAGCCTTGATGGTAGAGAAACCATACAGTTAAGAGGTTATCCAAACCAATCTGTAGTTCCTATTGACAGAGGTATCAATGATCGTGATGACGGTGCAGTGATCTACAACAAATTTTCACTTGAACTTAGATTCCCTATCACATTAAAACCAGCTGCTTCTATCTACGCATTATCGTTCCTTGAAGCAGGTGCTACTTACGACAACTTCAGAGATTACAACCCATTCCAGTTGAACAGATCTGCTGGTGTTGGACTAAGAGTATTTATGCCAACATTTGGATTACTTGGAATTGACTTTGGATATGGTTTCGATGAGATCGTAGGTGGTCAGCCAGGACCTAATGGATGGGAAACACACTTTATCATAGGACAACAATTTTAAATTGGCACGATATTTTCTATATTCGATCTGAATGAAAAAAAGAATAAACTTCATATTAGTATTTCTCGTGATTGGTCTAAGTACAGCGACGGCTCAAAAGACGATTAGATTAGGGTACATTGATATGGAATATATTCTTGAAAATGTTCCGGAATACCAGGAAGCTTCAAAGCAGCTGGAAAGCCGTGTTCAGGAATGGAAAGCGGAAGCTGAAACTAAAATGCGCGCTGTTGAAGCCATGCGGTCCAAACTGGATAACGAAAAAGCTCTTCTAACAAGAGAACTTATCGAAGAGCGTGAATCTGAAATTTCCTATATGGAACAACAGGTTCTGGAATATCAGCAAAAGCGATTCGGTCCCAATGGTGATTACATGATTCAGAAGAAACAATTGGTAAGACCAATTCAGGATCAGGTTTTCACCGCAGTTCAGCAAATTGCTGAGAACAGAAATTTTGATTTTATTTTCGACCGTACTTCAGATGTTGGAATGATCTATGCAGACAAGCAGTATGATGTAAGCGAAACGGTATTAAGGACAATAAAACGTACCGCAAATCGTGAGCAATTAGAGAGCCGTGATGAAGTAGAAGAATTTGAACGTGAAGAAAACAGAACAGTAGAACAGGATGCTGAAGTTACCGAACGGGAAGAACTGGTCAAAGAACGGCAAACTGAACGTGAAGCATTGATCGAAGCCAGAAAAAAGGAACGCGATTCCTTAAAGGCTGCGAGACAACAAGAATTTGAAGAAAGACGTGCAAGGATTTTAGCTGAGAGAGAACGTAAAAGGGACTCTTTGTTAAAAGCACGCGAAACTAAGAATGATACTATAAACTAACTTTAAACTTTAATTTTAACGACGATTACAATGAAACAATTCAGAACACTTTTTATAGCTTTAGCTTTAACGATTGGCGCTACTGCTTTTACAAACGCACAGTCTAAAGTTGCTCATATCGCTACTCAGGAGTTGGTACAGTCACTTCCGGAATACAAGAGTGCAATGGATCAACTTCAGAAACTTGAGAAAACTTACGATGCTGAGATCAAGGATATGTTATCTGAAGCTCAAAGCACAATGCAACGTTACGAAGCTGAAGCTAACACAAAATCTGATGAAGAAAATCAGAAAAGAGGAGCTGAAATTCAGGCTGCTCAAAGAAGAATCCAGGAACACAGCGCAAAAGCGAGACAGGATCTTCAGAAAAAAGAAACTGATCTTCTAAGACCAGTTCTTGAGAAAGTTCGTACGAGCATCCAAAAAGTAGCCAGAGCAAAAGGATATGATTACGTTTTAGACTCTACTACCGGAACAGGGGTTCTTTTAGCTGATGGTTATGATCTAACTCCAGATGTGAAAAAAGATTTAGGACTGTAATCCAATTACATTTCAATAAAATGTTTAAACTGCGTACACTTAGTGCGCAGTTTTTTATTTTTAGGACCTTATGAACAAGTCTCAGCCAATTGGCATTTTTGATTCCGGCGTAGGAGGAACTTCTATATGGAAAGAAATACATGAACTTCTTCCCAACGAGCATACCATCTATTTATCTGATAGCAAGAATGCGCCATATGGCTTGAAAACCCAGGAAGAGATCATTGCACTTTCTATCAAAAACACGGAAAAGCTTCTAGAGCTCAATTGCAAGCTCATCGTTATTGCCTGTAATACTGCCACTACAAATGCTATTA
>FUFK010750520.1_pt1 | contig 14878 bp, 16 predicted proteins | sample 1021851 | NCBI WGS metagenome assembly FUFK01 (sample SAMEA51879418, study PRJEB19060) | metagenome | reverse complement strand
CCGCGTCTTCTACACCGCCGTTACTAGGGCAAGGGAGAATCTGCATGTCGTGGATTCGCGATCACAGTATAGGTACACGATATGAAATATGAGGCTTTCTTTTTGTGTGATACCTGTGGGCACAAGTGGAAGACTTATTATGGTCGTCTGAAGTTACTAGAGCAGGGAGATGTGTGCGAGAACTGTTTGCAGCGTCCTCCGTATCGTGAGAACTACCGAGGTTGCGTGGCGGAACCTTACTTTTACAGAAAGTTAGAGGAAGAAGAATGAAACGTGACAAGCTACTTGATACCGCCAAGGACTTGGTCAATGGGCCAAGAGCCAGAGATTATGGCGATGCCTACGAGAACCATGAGCGCGTGGCGCAACTCTGGTCTGTCATACTAGAGAAGGACGTTACGGTTTCTCAAGTTTATCAGTGTCTTACGGCGTTGAAACTTGCTAGACTGATTGTCACGCCAACGCATCAGGATTCGTGGATCGACATTGCTGGTTATGCCAGCCTTGGAGGAGAAATAAAAGATGACTAGCAAGTCTTACAGCACAGATGGCAACTTTGAACTTCCTTGGTCGTTTCGCGTGCGGGGCAAATACATCGATCAGATGGACCGCGTACGAACCTTTCAGATGTACCTTTGTTGTTCGCGTGACCAGCTAGAGAGAGAAACACAAAGTGCACTATCGTTAGGCAAAACAAATCGAAAAGGACGAGTGATACCGGGAAGTCAGTTCAAAAAATTTGCGGAACCGTGGCTTGAGTATAAATCAAATCGTCGGATGAACTCAAACACCGCAACGGCTATCCTTAATTATTCAACAGGAGACTACGATGGCAAAAGAGAGTAGCCAGATCAGTTTCCTGCACCGTATGGACTTGGACACCATAGAGAAGGACTGGGTGCCGCCGGAGGTGTTTCCTGATCTGCGGAACAGCAAGTTCATTGCCATTGACCTTGAGACTAACGATCCGAACCTGATGTCCTTGGGACCAGGGTGGGCGCGTGGCGACGGCTTCATCGTAGGTGTAGCGGTAGCGGCTGGTGACTTCGTAGGCTACTACCCTATTGCTCACGAGGGCGGGGGCAACATCCCGCAGAACAAGGTCATGAAGTGGTTAGCTGATCAGCTTGCTACGCCTGACATCCCCAAGGTCATGCACAACGCCACCTACGACGCCGGTTGGCTCCGGTGGGCAGGGGTCAAGATCCAAGGCACGATCATCGACACGATGGTAGCGGCGCCACTACTGAACGAGAACCGGTTCAGTTACAGTCTCAACAGTCTGGCTAAAGATTATTTAGACGAGCGTAAGGATGAGAGAACACTCCGCGCTGCGGCGGCGGATCACGGCTTTGATCCCAAGGGTGAGATGTGGCGGCTCAACTCAAGATTCGTGGGAGCGTATGCTGAGAAGGACGCAGAGCTGACGCTCAAGTTGTGGAACATGATGCATGTTGGACTCAAAGAACAGAGTCTTATGGATGTGTTCAATCTGGAGACCTCACTGTTACCCGTCCTGTTGGACATGCGTGAGAAGGGCGTGAAGGTAAACATTGATGGTGCCGAGGCGGCAAAGAAAAAGCTGATTGGCCTCAAGCAGGATCTGATTGCAGACATCAAGCATGAGACGGGCGTGAGCGTGGAACCGTGGGTAGCCAAAAGCGTGGCGTCCGTCTTCGATCATCACAACCTGTACTATGAACGGACAGAGAACAACGGACAGCCATCCTTTACTAAGGCATTCCTGCAAGCCTGTTCGCATCCAGTTGCGGCTAAGATACTTAGACTTCGCGAACTAGATAAGGCCAGCAATACATTCATTGATAACATTTTGAAGTTCGCCTACAAGGGACGCATCCACTGCGAGTTTCATCAGCTACGGTCTGATGATGGCGGCACTGTCACTGGGCGGTTCTCCTCAAGCAACCCCAATCTCCAACAGATTCCGGCGCGGGATCCAGAGATCAAGGCTATGATCCGTGGTCTGTTCATCCCTGACGACGACTGCAAGTGGGGCAGCTTTGACTACTCAAGCCAAGAGCCAAGACTCCTCGTCCACTACTGTGCAAGCATGGGCGCCAAATACAGGAGTCCGATGATTGACAGCGTCGTGGACGAGTATCACAAGGGCGATGCCGACTTCCACCAGATGGTGGCCGACATGGCAAACATCAGCCGCAAGCAGGCCAAGACCGTGAATCTGGGCATCATGTATGGCATGGGTGTAGGCAAGCTGTCTCACACCATGGACATATCCAAGGACGAGGCCAAGGCACTGTTGGCGCAATACCATGAGAAGGTGCCGTTTGTGAAAGGCTTGGCGGATCTGGTGTCGGCACAAGCAAGTGCTCACGGCAAGATTCGTACTATGTCAGGTCGTCTGTGCCGGTTTGATATGTGGGAACCGAAAACATTTGGCTATAGCAAGCCTATGAAGCTCGAGCAGGCGCAGAAGGAGTACGGACCTATACTGAGACGCGCGTTCACTTACAAGGCGCTCAACAGGCTTATACAAGGCTCTGCGGCGGATCAGACCAAGGTTGCTATGGCAGAGTGCTACAAAGAGGGTCTGGTGCCACTCCTGACCGTGCATGACGAACTGTGCTTCAACGTCGAGTCCGAGAAGCAAGCCGCAAGAATCACAGAGATCATGGAGACCAGCACACCGCTGAAGGTGCCAAGTAAGGTTGATCAGGAACTAGGTGATAACTGGGGTGAGGTTGGTTAGTCCGCCAACGCTCTCATACGCGCTACCAAACGCTTGGCGCGGTTGGTGACCTGGTCATACCAGCGGCTGTCTACCATCTCGTCAGCTGCACGATTCCAGTCCCGTGCATCAACACCAGCCTTCATGCCTTTGAATTTTGACAGGCGAGGGCGCCCCATGTTGAACATCATGTTGGCGATGATCAACTGGCATTCTTCCGGCAGATCGTCAAAGTCTGGGTACAAGACTTTGCACTCGTCTAGCGTGGACGCAATATCTAAGCTAAACACCTGACGCACGCGCTCTTCATCAACGGGCGTGCCAACGGCCTGACCGTATTCTGGATCATCCTCAATCACAAGGTGGCCGATCCCAAAAGTAGGTAGGCCGAGGTGATCTAAGTAGATTTCAAACTTGCAGCCTTCGTCCTCTGCAAGCTCTTCACGAAGCTGATCTTTGTTCATGGATTCATTCCAAATGTTGCTCTAGTTACTGGGTCAGGAACCAAGAGCGGAGACACTTGCCCCGCTGTTCCTGTTGCGGCAGGCGCGACCTGTGGTGCTTGTGTCATTGCCGCTTGAGCCGTTTGCATGGCTTGAGTAGCTGCGGGTGCAAGTTGTTGTCTAGCCTGTTCTGTAATAGGTCTAGCCTCTTCTGCGCCTTGCTCTATACCCATTCTCGTGCCCTGCACTGTTGCCGCCGCTACCAACTGATTCATGACTTGAAATCCTTGTGCTATCGGATCGTTAGCCTTGAATTTACCTGATAAGAAATCCTTGACCTTGTTCGGCTGTCGAGAGGCCATCATCATTCGTAAAACACTAGGATTACGCAAAGCCTTTGACATGACTCCATAGGCTAAAGCAGTAGGTAATGTAGCCAAAGGATTCATGATCAAACTAGCAACACCAAGACCAAGCGCGATCTGCGGTGCGGCCAATCCGCCTTTGCCAGCTATTGCGGCATTTGACGCACGAACCATGGTCTCGGCCATGGTGTTCAAGCCTTCAGCAGCGTTTCTGCCAAACATGGCGTTTAGTGTTTCATCACCGTAAGACCGTAGAACAGACTGTAACTTATTACCCAAGCGACCCGATTTGAATGACTCAACGAAATCGTCAGACATGCGAACTTGACCAGCCTCGTCAACCGTAGCGCCTATTTGTTTTAAGATTCTACCCATCGCTGCATCACGAGTTCTCTCCATGGTCTCAGGAGCCAAGAAGCGTTGCGCTTGTCTAATTGAAGCTGGATTCTTAAAAACAGTTTGCGCGATTACTTCAGGGTCGGTGGTAGATCTAAGAACATTGAGGACGACTTCTTTGTCTACAGCGGTTCGTGCTGTTTGTGCCGCTTGAAATTCACGGAGCGCCTGCCCTAAGGGCTTACTTCGTAATTGATTTACAACGCTAGGTGCAAGATTTGCCTTTTGACGGCTCAAAACCGTCATTATGTCTTCTACGTCTTTGAGTTGTTCACCAAACAACTTATTAACTGTCGTGCCCTTTTCACTAAGATTAGCTACCAAAGCCACTCCATCTATGACCTCTTCTCCAGTTTGAGGGTCTTTTATTAAAGAACGGCGAAGTTGTTTTTCCAAATACATACGAGCAAGTCCTTGACGAACTTCCTCTGCCATTTCTGCCCCTTGCCCACGAATTGTAGCGCGATCCAAAGCCTCGCGTTCCATGGCTGCAACACGTTGTTCAACCATGCGTCGTGTAGGATCTGTTTCAGGTAAACCTTCAATGTCTTTCAGAGCTTGCTCAACAGTGCGATTACCAATTCGTTGACTCTTCAAAATGCGAGTGCCTTCAGCAAGATCTGTTATACCTGTAGGTGAACCAAGTGCTTTACCGGTAGGCACACCGCGAAGAGCCTTCATCAATTGATCAAACGCTTCTGGGTTATCCTCCTGCACAATTTTGTCAAAGATGAACTTCATGTTCATTTGACCTCTTTGCGCTTGTTTCACGATGTCTTGCACTACGACATTGTCGAAACGCTTGATGCCATTTCGGTAGAATCTATTAGTTCTACCTAAAAGGTTCAGGGCTTCGCCAAGTTCTTTGAATCCTGCCTCACCAGCATTCATTCGACCTTTTGTGATTGCGAGTCCGATCTCAGCTTCATCAAAAGCCTGATTCACAGATGCTTTCAAGGCACCAAGAGCACCCACATTCACATCGTTTAACAAAGCAGGATTGTATGTGGCATCTGTTAAGCCTGTGCGGATGCGACCAATCTCTTGCGCCGTGGCAAAACCGCCTCCTTTACCATCGCCTAGTGCTCTTACTTGTGCAGCAAATTTAGTCGCACCTATATCTGCGATGCTATCCTCCGCAAGTCGATCAAGTTCTTTGATAATTCCAGCAACAGGAATAATTTTTTGACCGCGTAGTTTCTCTGTAACTTTGGTGTAAAGACGATCAACATCTTCATCAAACACCGCCTTACGTTGACGAATCATGTCGTTCAAATCTCTCGGTATAGTTTTGCCATCCTTGAGATTTTGCATAATTTGATTAATTTCAGTTTTAACGGCATCGTCCATGTTTCGTTGCGCTGCCGCTAAACTTTCGTCGGCAGAGGCAAAATAGCCATCTATGTCTCTGCGAACCACCTCATCTAAATTGTTTATTGCGGCATCGTCAGCGATGCCAGAAGCACGCAACTCATTAAGAACATTCTGTAAATTAATTTCTGCCGCTTTCTTGTTCGGGAAAACCCCCTCGTATACGGCTTGAAGACGGTTCAAAATAGGTCTGAAACTTTCGTCGGTAGAACCAGCGATTGTAGGTCTATAGCCTTTATTGATAAGGTCACGAGCTTGTGCACGGAGTGCCTCATTCGCCTCCCCGCCTGGTCCTTTAATAATTCGTCCAAACAGTTTTGATATGCCTCGACCAACACCCTCACCTAACGAGCCAAATACGGCCTCATATGCAGCGTCTCCCGCAATCTGACCTGCCGACTGCATTTGCAGACCCTCGGCAGCCTCAATTCCTTCATCAAGAAGTTTACCGGCTCCGGTAGCAAGTCCAACAATTGCAATGCCTGGGAAGAACCCAACACCTGAAGATGCTATTGCCGCACCGATCCCCGTTGCGATTGGCAGTGCGGTAGCGCCAGCAAACTCTTTGACATCGTTGAAAGAGAAACCTTCTTCATCAATCGCAAGTTCACGGCCCTCACCTAGACCAAGTTTAGTGCGGCCCTCTTGTGTTAGAATGTGACGACCTAATGCATCAAGACGATAGCCATCCTCGCCCACCACGGTGCGGAGATAGTTGGACTTCTCTTCAGTTGTGTCCATACGTCCAAACTGGAATCGAGAGAAGCCACCAATACTGTCAACCCCAGTGCGATAGTCCACACCAGGTTCTTTGTATTTGCTTATGTACTCTTCTTCAGTGATCTGACCGCCGGTGGCTGGATCAATACCAGCAAGACGCTGGGCACGAGCATAATCACGAATCTCCTCCGTGCTAGCCGTTGCCAGATCTAGAGACGGGGCACTCGCAGTATTGAAGAATTGGTCGTTGATTGCCTGTGCTTCTTCCGCAGTCGGCTGATCCCCTTCAATCTCAACAGACACGATTCCTTGGGGGGTCTCTACTTTAATGATAGCCATTAAACCCTCCGAAAGACGCCATCGTCACCTTGCTGGAAACTCAACGCAGTAGAACCCTGCCCCTGTAGCGCGGCTCTTGCGGACTCTGGAATGTTCAAATTAACGTCCTTACCAGAACGGAATGTCATACCTTCCGTGGAGTCTATCGCTCCTTGGAACACATTCAGAGCGTTGCGTTCTTTACGCTCAAGAGTAGCAAGCACATTCTGTAGACGCTGATTCAACAAATCTGGATCTTGGAATATGTAGCCACCATACCCCGCGTATAGACCCACAATTTCATCAGCCAATTTACGGTCAATATTGGACACGTTCTTGGAGCCTTCGCCCAGAAGATCTTTAAGCAACGAGTTTGAAACACGCCGCATATCTTGATTGAACTGGTCTACGTTCTCGTAGTCTTTTCCAGCGTCAATACCCACGGAGTTAAACGCTCGGTTAACGAGTTGTTGGAACGCTGGCCCGACACCCGTAATGTTGCCCTCTGCGTTAGTGATCAAGTTTCTCTGAACCACTTGTCGTAGTTGATGAGCACTAACAAAGTCTGTCGTCGCTTCATTTAAATCTTTTGTTATTGCACCATAGGTTTTAGGGTCTATGACATTTTTATTCTTCGCGGTCAAAAGAGCCTTTTGATACGCGCCATTTGCGGTTACCGCAGCTTTTGCCAATTCAACCAGTTGTAAACCTTCAGGCAATCCATTGTCCCTGATGTACTCTGTGGTGACATCTACTGTCTGGCCTTTTTTATATGTTCTATCGCCAATAGTTATATCTTCTTCAGCAACAAAATAGTTTAATTTTCTTCCTTCTCTCGCGGCGACACGTTCTTCAGCTCGTATTTTTCCAACTTCGCCTAATCCATATTGCAAAGCAGACAACTTCAATTGACGGCCAAACTCATCCTTCTTGGCTTTGTCCTTGATGAGCATGTCGGCACCGCCCTCAAGAGCCGAAGCAATGTTCTCGATGGCTCGAGGACTCTTACCTGCCGCCATAGCAAAGCCAATCTTAGCAAAAATAAGACCGCTGTCAGCACCCTCATAACCAGGTGCTGCATCCATGAACTCTTTGATGAAGCCGTCCAGTGCCGCCTTCTGGTCTGCTTCACTGCCTTGATTGATCACTTTATCAATCTCTTCTTTTGTAGATGGAACAGTGCCCGTGGTGCCGGTCTCTGACGGATCGCCGGATGCATCAGTGCCGTCTGGCGGAGTCTCTGTGCCATCCTTCATGACAGACTGATCAACGGTGGCCTCGTCACGATCAGCCGCATCTGCTGGATCTTCCGTGGTCGTAGTGTCATCACGAGATCCTGCCGCTTTTGCCGCTTCTTCTTGCTCCAATGTTGGGAAGGCAGGACGAGTGCCTGTGATTGCTACTGTTTGCGAACCAGGGGCGGCTCTCATGATCTCTGTCACATCAGCGACTTCTTGGTCTTTGTAAAACCCAGGAAGTTTGGCTAGATCAATTCCTGTCGAATCAACTTTTCCAGACAACAACGCTTCAGACAGATTTGCTGGCACGCTTATCTCACCGGCGTTGATCTGTTCTCTTACTGACTTTGGTAGTGTCTGTTTTCCGGCAATGACATCGCTCACAAAGCCGGGGGTAAGCTCGTCACTCACCAACGGTGAAAGTAATTCACCTACCTTGTCCATGCCTGAAGCAACACCACCGATGATGAAGTCAGGCACGCTTGCTACAGCACCTGCTAGGTCGCTTCTGGTTTGTTCACCCACCGTCATCGGGTTCGGGTTAGTCACAACAGACTTTAGACCGCCACCGTAAAAATCTCTAATTGTTTGCGGTGTACGATCTCTTAACGCACCAGCTATTCCAGACAGTGAACTTGGGTCAAGGTTGATGGTTGCTGATCTTGGGTTCATGGTCTGACGCAATGCTGCAACCGGACTCTGAAGAACATTCATTCTTTTGTTCAACAACGGAGAGGCAGATCGAGCGGCATTAACGGCTTGTGTGTTTGCAAAGATGCCGCCGCCGCTTCTCACCGGTTGAGGAAGAGAAGTTTGAGCGCCAACACTGATAGGCACTTGTCGCGTTTGAACTTGTCCGCCTACTTGAAACCTTGCAACGCTAGGTATCCCCGCCGTCCGATTCAGGGCGTTACGGGCGTTACGCTTGAACATTTTGCGGTTGTATACGCTCATTATTTTTGACCACCCATACCAAGGAAGCTGCCCAACCCGCCAAAGATGCCGCCCTCACCAAAGGCGCCAGCTTGCTGAAGTCCAGCCACACCCATGCCCAGACCAGCGATTTGAGACAAGGTGCTAGGTGAAGGAGCCGTGCGACTGGTCAACGTACTGGTTGTGGTTGGTACGCCACGGAAGATGTCAGACATAAAGCCAATGCGTTGATATGGTTCAAACTGCCGTTCAAGGCTCGTGGCTCGTTGCGCTTCAAGCTCGGCTTGCTGTTGCGCTTGTTCCTGACCACCAAGCTGTGACAGAATTCCAACGTCTCGTGCTTGTGCCGCTTGTGCCGACTCGCCCATAGCCGCTTGCTGTAGACCCAGCTTGCCAAACAGTTCTGCCCCCTGTTGTGCTCGATCTTGTGCCGACTCAAAGGCTTGCGCGCGAAGCTGTGCCGACTGCCTAGCAAAGGCGTCCGCTGCGTTGCGCTGTAACTCTTGCTCGGCTATGGCTTGACGAGATCCGCCAAAGGCTCCGGCTTGCACAGCCGCAGATCCAATGCGCTGTCGCTCCATGTCTGTTTGACGCTGAAGATCGGCAAGGCTTTGATCAATGACTTGATCTGTAAACGGCGACATGTATTGCTGAAAGGCACCAGGTTGCAGTGCCGCTACGCCTTGACCCAGAGTCGTGGCGCCAGCTTGCATCATCGGTTGATAGGCACCCACACCAGAGACGCCAAGCTGGATCGCCGCCTGTTGCGCTGGTGTCAAACCAGCGACTTGATACTCAGGGATGGCAGTGGCTCGATTGGCAAGAGTCGAGGTGCTAGCAAGAAGATCCTTGAGGAAGGTTTCTTGATACTCTGGCAGAACCTGTAGCTGTTCGGTGCGGACTGTCTGACTCATTACGCCATCCTCTCAAACTTATCCATCATGGCATACATACGTTTGGCGCCCAAATTGGTGTCGCCATTACCCGCACCCGCGACGGCTTTTCTCGTCATAACAAACTCTTCGTCCGAAAGCCTAGCCTCCTGAACCTTTTTACCATTCTGATATATGCCAGCTTTGATGCTATCTGATGTGCCGGTGCCCGGTCCTTCAATCAACCCGCCAGCGTTTAGTGACACAATGCCGCCCAAAGCCATGGCAGTAACTTGTTGCTGGCGCTTTTTGATCGCGTCTTCAAGCTCTTCTGCCGTGTCATACGAGATATCGGTTACTGGATCTCTAAAGATTCCCTTGATCGGTGTACCTTTGTAATCTGGACGAGACTCAAGTTCACGAGGGCCATCATCTGTAATGTCCTCGTCACCGACGCCCAACATTCCAAGCAAGCTACTGCCCACAACAACATCACCAACCGAGATGCCAGAGCCGAGAATCCCGCCTTTTGCTGTTTCGCTAGCAATGGCTTGCTTGGTTGCCTCTTCGGTTATGGCTTGCTGTGCCGCCGCTTCAGTGGCCGCTTTACCCGCCGCAGACTGTGCGGCACCTGGACCTACACCCATGGCACCAAGACCGGCAGTTGCGCCGCCACCGATGATCGCGTTCTTGATAGCATCTTTAGCATCGCCACCGGCCACAAGCGTCCCGATTCCAGATCCAAGAGCCGTGTTTAAGGCAGCACTACCAGCGGGGCCAAAATAAGCACCGGCTATCCCGCCTATAACTGGTAGTAGTGATTTTAAACTAAGACCCATAATACACCTTTAAGACACTGACACTGTAACAGAACCCAAGGATATTGTCGCCACATTAGTCGGAGCGAACACCTCCCCCGCTCTTACGATCTTCAAGAACCCTGCGTCAGCTATATACATGTCTCCTACATCCAGAGATGTGGCGCTACCCATCTCACCGATTCCTTGGAAGTTCACATCAGCGTCCCTGACCTCATCAATCAAAGTCTCCAGCGCCCGTGCCAGTTGGTTGATGTACACCGGATCGTATTGATCTGGCGCAATCGGCAGAATCGGGCGCACAACCTTCTTTGTCATCTCCTGCCATCCGCTCTCACATCTATCCTAGGCGCACCAAGACGCCATTTGACACCAACGGCTGTATTCTCCACGCGGATTGACATCTGCCTGCCTCGAGCACGCAAGTCAATCTTGTCCGTGTATTGTTCTACCGGCGATGTGGCTGTGCGGATTGCCGAGTCCGAGGGCGACTCTGTGAAGTTGTCGCCACCAAAGTCTCTGCTACGAATTGTGAACAAGGCCGCTGGGTTCGCTGCCGTAGATCCGTTGAAGCTCAAGTCAGGCAAAATACGATTGAGCAGCATGAACTGTTGCCCGTCGCCAATGTCAAAGTCAGACGACTCAACGAAAGCGTTTATGGCGACCTGACTACCGGTGCTGTAGTCATCAAGGCCGTTCTCATGGTCATACAGATAGAGGTCAGTGCCCGTAGCTTGTGGGAAACTACGCAAGCCAGAGGCTCTGTCGTTCCAAGCCGTGCGAACCNATGTGCCGTAGTACCAGACTTGTTGACCGTAGTTGTACACCACATAACGGTCAATCTCAGTAGATCCTGATGAACAATAGAACCACCAAATCTCTGTTTGGCTGGCGATAGAACCAGCATGAAACTTGAACGACTGCTGATTGTTCATGTCGTTGAAGACATAGTCCCGCACGCTACAAGGTATGGCCTGCGTGCGTCCGTCATAAAGATAAAAGTTTTCTTGCCCCATCCAGAAGACAACGTCATTCACGGCAAGCGCAGTGTTAGGACCAGCGATACGGATGTTATCCGCAAGCATGGACACGCCAAAAGTAAACGGCGGTCCTAGGAACTGCATCGAGTATAGCGACTGATCGGTAAACACCAATATTTGACGGCTCGTCTGTACTGCCGTAATGATCTCACTGCCCTTTGACAAGCGAAGATCACCAGCCGTATTGGTCGCCGTAGGTGTGAAGTCGGTCAGAGATTCCTGACTACCGAAGCGTATAAGTAGTGGGTCTTGTGTGTTGGTGCCGATGATGTTGGCGCCAAAGGCAATGATGTGACGGTCAACGTCCGAGACCAAAACCTTACGAGCAATGGTTGGTGTGTCGCTGGCACCGGTCAATGACGACAGCTCTACGGCTCGAGTGCTTGTGCCGTTGGTGGCGTCCCAATAGTAGATTGACCCGTTCATGACATTGAAGATGAGATCTTCGCCAAAGTTATCTGCTGCCCACAATCGCAAGGTTATGCCTGACAAGGATCCAGAAGCAGAACCCCAAGTGAAGCGCCCCCATGTGCCTGCGCCCCAACCAGTGCCAAGAACCGTGGTTGTAATACCAATGTTGATTTGAAATGCGGCAGTACCAGATGACCCACCACCAGCGGTGCTACCAGAAGAAGCAGATCCTGCGGTGGTAATCGTAAACGTCGTGTCACTGGGCACAGAAGTGATCTTGTGTTCTGTGTTTAGTTGCGCGGCGGTGATCCCATCAGTGGCTGTGAGACTAGCAAGCGTGACAAAGTCGCCGGTGATCGCGCCATGTGCAGCTTGTGTGGTAACGGTGACCACGCCGCTACCAGCGCCGCCCGTAGTGGTGATCGGGTTTGTCCCAAGCGTGACGGTAGATCGAATCGGAGTGATGTCGTTAAACGTACCGGAATCTTCAAGAAAGACCTTTTGCTCTGTGCCTATAAACAGCAAATTGGCAGAAGCCAAAGTAACAAAATCAAATATCTTACGAGCTATGCCGGTGAACTTGTTATTGGATACACGAACCCAACCGCCTATGCGCTCGACATAGCCGTTACGATAGCGAATCTTGTCACCGTTAAACCAGCCACCTTCATTAGAGTAGTTTGTGCCCTCTCTGTTGATGCCTGGTCTGAATTGCAGTTTGCTTAGTGGCATTCATCAATCCGCATCTTGTATAGTTAATTCACCGGCATCAATTTTGGCTTGTATGTCGCTAGGAAGACTGTCCTTGTTTGCACGAAGCCACGTTTGAAACTCTGGGTCAATACCAATGCAACTTCTAGTGTTGTCATCTTTTGCATAAATAACTTCATTGTCTATATTTGTTGAATGTACACTGTAACTCACAACTCTGCACTCCATGCTAAGAATCCGTCATCGTCCCTAGTACGCATTATAGCTGCCTCACCTGCTGTTAAACCAGAAGCGGCCCCAAATCCTACAGTACCGGATACGGTGGTTGCTCTTTGAAAAACAGGAACTGCATTTGCTATCGTAACACTGTTGTGTTTTAAAACATCATAGTGTGTAGCAGTTCCACTTTGTTCAACGGCAGTAGGTTTTGCTCTCATAGGAACAGCATATGGACAGTTTATTGCTGCTAATGTTGTAGTCGTACATAGCCCTACTCCTAAATCCAAGTTTGCGGCTCCAGAAATTTTGTAGTAATACCTCTGACACCTAGCCAACTCATCGCCAAACGACCGATGCTCAAACGGCGTGGCTACCTCGCCGAGTTCCATCTGCACTCCTGTCAAGAAAAACGTGCGGCTGGTGCTGTCAAAGATAGAGGTGGTGCCACTGCCTACTTGCTCGTTATTTACGGCAGTATCCCACGTTGTTTGCAATGTCCCACCAGTGTAGGTTGAGCCAGCGTGTAAATAGAAACGAAGCGACAAGCTTTCGGCATTGTCATCATCTAGCGAACTGCCACCTGTATCTGCGGGAAACGTAACAGATACTCTATTCCACGATGTCGTCACAGAAAACTGTGCGCCAATCTGACGACTGTTGTCACTGTCGTAAATACCTACGACATATGTGGCTGATGCGTTACCCTTTACATAGAACGACACAGTGATTGCCTGTGCATCACTGGTGCCTTTTTTTATACGTTGTAGGTTTTGCCCCTCTAATCTTTGCTCAATGAAAAACCTTTCACTAGCTGCAATAGATGTGTCGGCTGTGGTGCAAGCCAGCTTTAAGGAATTAGGGATGCCGCTAGGGCCATCAGATTCTTGTGTGACGGTAAACCTACCAGCAGAGTTCCCGTTTGTATTTAGATGAAAGCGGTCAACAAGAAACAAGTCAGATGCACCCTGACCAGTGCTGCTGGTTCCCCTCTGGCTAACAGCCATCGAACCGTTGATTATCATGTTTCTGTCTGACAACGCCGACTGCGAACCAATCAGTGCGGCGAGTTCTGCTGCCTTACTCATGCGAGGTCTCCAAAAAATGCAGAGGCAGAATAAATGCCGTCTGTAGCCGTGTTATTACTACTAGCTAGAATTGCTCTCATAGCAGATGAGGTATGCGCTGCGAGTCTATCGGGCGTTAAATACGCTGGGAAATTTGATAATGCTGTTTGTCCACTGCCTTGATATGAATAATTTTCAGAACCCATAGCATTTGTGAGGTTCTGCGTGTGGTCGCCAGTGCCATTATCACCAAAGCTACTGGTGTTGAAACTGTCACGAATAGTGGGGTCTCCACCATCAAAATCTGCCCACGCCTTTGCACTACCCTCTGCAACAGTAGACAGAGCCACGCTGTTGTTCCCGCTGGCATCCTTCAGGGTGTTTACTCTAAGTTCACTAGCCATTATGCGAGGTCTCCATTGATGGTAGACGTAACGAGGTCACTGTCAGCAGGACTGCCTGTTTTGGTGAATATTCTGGCTGACGCTGTTGTTAGTCCGCCAGTGCTGTTTACTGCCAAACCCATCACGCTGCCGCCGCCCCCAGCCTGACCCACACCTGCAAGGGAGTAACTCCCATTAGCCATTGCATTAGAATAGGTAATTGTGTAATCGCCTGTCCCGTTGTCCGTGTTTCCACTTACATTGAAGCTGTCATTTATTGGAATACCTGACGAAGCACCATCAAAATTTGCCCACGCTTTTGCCAGACCCTGCTGCAAATTCGTTGTGGTTGAGTTGCCTTCGCCAGTAATCGCAATAGACCCAGCCGTGGCTACCCCTGTGATTGTATCTACTTTTAGTGTGCTTGCCATTATGCGAGGTCTCCGTGAAATGTGCCACAGATGTAGTCACGGTCTGTGACTGTACCCGCAGCGTTCTTCAACTGAATCTGATGTGTTCCCGCTGCCATGCTGGAAGATTTCATCTGATAAGTTGTCTCTGCCCCATCCTGTGCGCCACAGTAGGTAAAAGAATAATTTACATTTCCAAAAGAAGTGGAAAAAGATGTGGTGTAATCACCGGTGCCGTTGTCTGTTAGACCAGAAGTGTTGAAGCTGTCCCTGTAAGACACAGTTCCTGAACCGTCTATGTTTGACCACGCCTTCGCAGCGTGTTGCTTCGTTAGCCCTACCGGCCCCGTACCTGCCTTATCCGCAATCGTGTCTACATTCAATACGCTGGTCATACGATGCTCCAATATCCGTTAACAGTGACGGTGGCACTCTGCGTAATCGGCCCTGCCGACACAC
>FUFK010043090.1_pt1 | contig 14880 bp, 18 predicted proteins | sample 1021851 | NCBI WGS metagenome assembly FUFK01 (sample SAMEA51879418, study PRJEB19060) | metagenome | reverse complement strand
AACAGTCAGAAATGATTACGAACTTATCACTCGTTATAGAGAGATGGTTCTTCAACCAGAATGTGATAGTGCAGTTGACGATATTGTCAACGAAACTATTTGCGGTAACTTTGATGATGTTCCTGTTGAAGTAGAATTATCTAATCTAAAACAATCAGAAAAGATTAAAAAATTAATCAGAGATGAATTTCAAGAAGTTCTTCGTCTGCTTGATTTTGATAATCGTTCTTATGAGATCTTTCGTCGATGGTATGTCGATGGGAGACTTTTCTATCACAAAGTAATAGATCCAGATAATCCCAGAGATGGATTGGTGGAACTACGTTATATCGATCCTCGTAAGATCAGGAAGGTTACTGAATATGATCAGAAACGTCCAGAACAATTACGCGGTTTAGATTTGAATACTCAACTCACTCAAAAAAGTGCGGAGTATTTCCTATATAATCCTAAGGGATTAAAGAACTCTACTAATCAGGGCATGAAAATTGCTGCTGATTCAGTAACTTATTGTCATTCTGGTATACAGGATCTCAATAAGAATATGACTTTAAGCCATTTGCATAAAGCAATCAAGGCAGTTAATCAACTGCGTATGATTGAAGACTCTTTGGTAATCTATAGATTATCAAGAGCACCAGAACGTCGTATTTTCTATATTGATGTCGGTAACTTACCTAAGAATAAAGCGGAGCAATATCTCCGTGAAGTTATGGGTAGGTATCGTAACAAGTTAGTATACGATGCAAACACTGGGGAGATCAAGGACGATAAAAAGTTTATGTCCATGTTGGAAGACTTTTGGCTTCCAAGACGTGAAGGTGGAAGAGGTACAGAAATATCTACTTTACCTGGAGGACAAAACCTCGGAGAATTGGAAGACGTAAAATATTTCCAAAAGAAACTCTATAAAGCACTTAACGTTCCATCATCTAGATTAGAAACTGAAACAACGTTTAACATCGGTCGTGCTGCAGAAATAACTAGAGATGAAGTAAAGTTTCAGAAATTTATTGCACGTTTAAGAAAGAGATTCTCCGAATTGTTCATGGATCTCCTCAAAACTCAACTCATTCTAAAGGGTATTTGCTCTATGGAAGAATGGGAAGAGATGAAGGAGCACGTTCAATTCGACTTTATTGCGGACAATTACTTCACTGAACTGAAGGAAATTGAAATCCGTAATGAGAGAATGAATCAAGTAAATGCAATGGATCCTTATGTCGGCAAGTATTTCTCTATTGATTATATGCGTCGTCAAGTCCTAAAACAAAGTGAATCGGAGATCAAGGAAATTGACAAACAAATGGATTCTGAGCGAGAAGCAGGTCTTATTGTTGATCCTGCAGCAGAAATGGATCCCTCTATGGATCCTAATGCAGTCCCACAAGGGGACGACATCTCTGCCCAAGAAGCACCTGTAGAAGTTGATGCTGCGGATGCGAAGCGGGGAGAATTCTAAATAATAAATAACAATGTGAGGAAATCATTATGCCTAGCGAAATTGCAAAACAAATAGTTCAACAAATCTTCGGAGACGACAAAGCGAAAGCAGTTGACTCCGTGAATGATGCATTGAGTGCAACAGCATACGATGCAGTTCAAGCAAAGAAAGTTGAATTTGCTAAAGCAATGGGGTTTGAACTAGATGATACCGCACAAGCAGCTGCTGATGAAATAGAAGCAAACGCAACTGACGGTACAGATACTGAACCAGAAACTGTTGAAGTTGATGGTCGTAAACCTGAGGATCCACCAGAAGATGAGGTTGTTGATACAGCACCTTCTTCAATCGATCCACCAGAAGCTAAACAAGAAACCGAGGAACCAAAAGATGAGACTGATAGCTGAAGAGATTAATACTGTTGACTTTCTTTGTGAAGAGAAAGAAGGCAAGAAGAATTACTTCATTGAGGGAATCTTCTTACAAGCGGAACTAAAAAACCGTAACAACAGAATGTATCCACTCAAGACTCTTTCTAAAGAAGTCGCTAAATATGATGAGAACTACATTCAAAAAGGGCGTGCTCTTGGAGAATTAGGTCATCCAGATGGTCCTTCTATTAACTTAGATAGGGTTTCTCATAAGATCATGTCGCTCAAAGAAGATGGAAACAACTTCATTGGTAGAGCGAAATTACTTGACACACCTATGGGTAAAGTCGCTAAGTCATTGCTAGACGAGGGCGTAAAACTCGGTGTATCATCTAGAGGTATGGGTTCAATTCGTAAAGAAGAGAACTGTAATGTCGTTATGGACGACTTCATGTTAGCAACTGCTGCTGATATCGTCGCTGATCCTTCCGCACCTGATGCTTTTGTCGATGGAATCATGGAAGGAAAGGAGTGGGTTTGGGACAATGGAGTCCTAAAAGAGTCTGCAGTAGCAGAAATCAAGAAAGAAATAGATCAAGCAACCCTGATAAACCTTCAAGAACGCAAAATTTCCGCGTTTGAAGCGTTTTTAAAGAGTTTATGATTTATAAATAAATACAGACAACGCAAAAGCTAAACGGAGTTTAAACAAATGGCTGAGACCCTCGAAAAAGAGTTAGATAACATGGAAGAAGTGACCGAAGGCTCTGATCCTATCACTAAATCTGCAAAACCTGCTATGCCTATGGATACATCCAAGGCGGGTAGTGCTAAGAAAGTGGTTGACGTGGAAGGACCTTTAGGTGCTTCTGAAGAAGGTGCTAAAGGCACTAAGAATGCAGGTGCATCTGCATCTGGTTCAGTAAAGTATGAAGGAGATAAGTCTATCAAGACTAAACCTTCAGCAGCGTCCGCTAAAATGGAGGAGACTGACAATGGCGAAGAAGAAGCAATCGCTGAAACCAAGTACGACTTTACTGAAGATGTTAACGCTCTTGTCGCTGGTGAAGAACTATCAGAAGAGTTCCGAGTAAAAGCTGCGACTATTTTCGAGGCTGCGGTAACTGCCAAAGTTAACGACGAAGTTAAAGCGTTGCAAGAAGGTTTCGAGGAGACCTTGACTGAAGAAGTCGAAAAAATCCAAACAGAATTGGCCGAGAAGGTTGATGACTACCTATCTTATGCTGCTGAATCATGGATGAAGGAAAATTCACTCCAGATTGAGCACGGAATTAAGACTGAGATGGCAGAGTCATTCTTCAAAGGTCTAAAAGATCTTTTCTTAGAGCATAACTTTACAGTGCCCGAAGAGAAGTTTAACCTGCTAGATGGAATGGCAGGTGAGCTTGATGATATGGAAGCTAAACTCAATGAGCAAATCGAATCTAATGTATCTTTAAACAAGAGAATTGGAGAGTTTGTTAAAATGGAAATCGTGAACGAAGTTGCACATGGTCTTGCTGAAACCCAAAAGGAGAAGCTAGCATCATTGGCAGAGGGAGTTGAGTTTGAAACTGAAGAAGACTATCGAAAGAAAGTCGAGACTATCAAGGAATCATACTTTACTAAAAAGGCTGAAGTCGTTGCAGAAGCAAAGACTGAACCCACAGAAGAAAGTTCTGAACCCCTTGTAGAATCCACAGTAAGCGGATCAATGTCGAAGTACGTTGATGCAATCGCTCGCTGGTCCAAATAATTGTTAAATTAACTACTACTTTTCAAATTAAGTAACATGACACTTAAAAATTTACAAGAGAAGTGGGCTCCCGTTTTGAATCACGAAGCTCTTCCAGAGATTGAAGATTCTCATAAGCGTGGTGTTGTCGCACAACTCTTAGAAAACCAAGAAAAAGCACAAATCGAAGAAGGAAACATCCTTACTGAGACTCTGCAAACTGCTGGTACAGGCGGTTTTGCTACTGCTGCAACCGCAACAGGTCCTGTTGCAGGTTTCGACCCAGTATTGATTAGTCTTATTAGACGTTCAATGCCACAACTAATTGCATATGATATCGCTGGCGTTCAGCCAATGACTGGTCCTACAGGACTTATCTTTGCAATGAGAACACAATACGGAACAGAGAGATCACCTGCTAGTGGTGATTACAGAGAGGCATTCTTCAATGAGCCTAACGCTGGTTTCTCTGGTGCTGATGGAAACCGTCTTGCAGACTACGATCCAACTGCATCCGATGCAACTAACGACGCTGAAGGTGCTAACCCAGGTCTTCTTAACGACTCTCCTGCTGGAACTTACGAACTAACAGGTGATGCTCAAGGAATGAACACAACTGCTCTTGAAGCAATCGATGACAGTTCTGCTGCCACTGCTTTCAGAGAAATGGGTTTCTCAATCGAGAAAGTTACTGTTACTGCTAAAGCTAGAGCTTTAAAGGCAGAGTACAGTATTGAACTTGCTCAAGACTTGAAAGCAATTCATGGTCTAGATGCCGAGCAAGAGCTAAGCAACATTCTCTCTACAGAGATTCTTGCTGAAATTAACAGAGAAGTTGTTAGAACTATCTACACAAACGCTGTTAAAGGTGCTCAAAACAATACTTCTACTGCAGGTATCTTCGACTTAGACGTTGACTCAAATGGTAGATGGTCTGTTGAGAAATTCAAGGGACTTCTATTCCAGATCGAAAGAGATGCAAACGCAATCGGTCACGAGACAAGAAGAGGGAAGGGTAACATCCTTATCGCTTCTGCTGATGTTGTATCTGCTCTTGGTATGGCAGGCGTTCTTGACTATGCTCCAGGTCTTGCAGGTAACAATGGTCTTGTTCCTGATGACACATCTTCCACACTTGTTGGAACACTTAACGGACGCATCAAGGTTTACGTTGACCCATATTCAGCAAACGTAAGTGATAAGCACTACTATGTTGCTGGCTACAAAGGAACTTCTCCTTATGACGCAGGATTATTCTACTGCCCATACGTTCCATTACAGCAAGTTAGAGCAATCAACCCTAACACCTTCCAACCAAAAATTGGTTTCAAGACTCGTTACGGTATGGTATCTAACCCATTCTCTCAGGGACTTACTCAAGGTTCTGGTGCACTTACTGCTAATAGCAATAAGTACTACAGAAGAGTTCAAGTTGCAAACCTAATGTAATTCAGATATTACAATTAATTTTTAGAGGGTGCTTGACACCCTCTTTTTTTATGCTATAATATATTTGTTGGACGCAACATGGGAGTGACTGAATAAACTTACTGGCAACCGCTAGTTAAGGTGATGAGACACAGGTGGTGCTGCTGCAGCGATGCAGAACCGATCAACCAATCGGGTCTCAGGCAATAACGTATTTTACTTCTGTAGTAATGCCCGTTATTTGTTGGTATACAGGATTCCAACCTCCCTCTTTTTATATTATGGTAAGACCTTCGGGTCTTTTTTTGTGTTTAAGTATAAACTCGTAGGCATTAATATTTCTTTCAAATTGCCATAAGATTAGTATGTTAAAAATAAATAGTAGCAGAATTAGGATCAAACCAATGTAACCAAACCCCTTATATCATAATCGTCAAATGGAGGAAGCTCATGCACCACAACATAGAATCTCGCAATCAGTTATCAGCTTGGAGTCATACAGTATCTGATTACATCCAAAAGGAAGAAATGTTACTGGATGAATATTACGAGTGTTTGATAGATTGTGATATCGGAAGACACGCGAGTGGTTGCAGGCGAATGTGTAAGGATATTTTAATTACCTAAACCTAAACGTATAGATAGAGGGGGAAAAACACCCCTCTTTTTTATTGCTAAATACTATTATCACAATGGACTTACATTATGGATTATAATCCTTATTCTCCTGAGTGGCATCGAAAAAGGTATCTACAAGAAGCATTGTTCAAATACCTTGACGACTATGTTGCGAATGATATTATTATAAATGATATCAAAGATATTCTTCACAGTAGATCTGATGAAGCATATAAAGAGTATACAAAACTCAACCAACTCCAAGCCAAACTCAGCACTGATTAAAAAATGCTTTCAACCCAATACCGACTCCGATTGGAGTCTATCTGCAAACAGATCGTAGATGGTGAAAATGTCAAGCTAGAAGACATGATTTGGGCACAAAAACTAGCAAAAAGAAATACCACTGCTGCAACTTGGATGCGACAAGCACGACAGAAAGCAGCAAATCCCGATATGAAAAAGGGAGGTACCGATGATTTTCTGAATAAGATGGGGTTAGGAGAACCCGACCCATCTGATTATAGAGAAGGGTTCAATAGTGCTGACGATATAGGTGAATGGTTTAATCGAGATAAACCTGACGATTGGAGACAACGAGACTAATGGCAAACTGGTATCAAGACCAACTAACAAACAGGAATTTTCTATCCCCTATAGGATTTTTATTCGTATTGAATAAAGCTAAGAGGGTATCTTTCTTGTGTCAAAAAGCAATGATACCCACGTTAGAACTAGGACAAGTTGATATTCCTACAGCAGGTTTTGTTCCTTTACCTAGAGAAGGTAATATACAATACGGTGCATTAAGTCTTGAATTTATAGTTGATGAAGATCTAAGAAACTATATGGAACTTCATAACTGGATGCGTGCATTAGGAACACCACAAGACGGATTAGAAAGAACTGATTGGAATGCAAGATTTGCAAACGCACCTTCCGAAGATTCAAGATTCTCTGATGGAACTCTACAAGTATTAAATAATAACAACTTAGCAAACTTTGACGTAGTATTCAAAGACTTATTTCCTATATCACTATCTACATTATCATTTGATTCTTCATCTGATGATAATGATTTTATGATTGCAGAAGCAACATTTAGATATATGTTGTACGAAATAAGAAATGTAAATACACAAACAAGAAGATGAAGAAGTTCAATCTATTTAAGTTTGAGCATACATGGGGTGGTAATGATAACTGGTATACTAAATCTAGAAGGTGGGCAAAGAAGCAACCCTTTCCTCTAAATCATTTAGTTACAGGTTTTATAGAATGGTTGCATATTCAGTGGAATGATGGTAAAATAATTATGGCTATGGACGACGTTGATCGTCAGGTAGATAAAATCCAATCCCAGTGGGAGGAAAATGAGCAACAAACAAGACACAACATCGTGGAGACTGGAGTATTTGGAGATGAAGGCTGGTCTCTCGAAATTACAAATCCGATTGTTGAAAGAAGGTCCGAGTCAACTAGCACAGGCATGGTTACTCCAAGCGATGCACAACGACTACAAAAGGATGAAGGGGATCAAGGAACCTCCCAGTAGGGAATCTGGATATCAGATTTCAATGAAAGAATGGTTTCAACGTGAAAAGGATCAGGGTGTATGAATCTTGAATCTCTACAGGAGATGTGGAAAAAAGATAGTGTAATCGATACTGATCTATACTGCGAAGAATCTACAAAGATTCCACAACTCCATATGCGTTACATGGAATTTTTTAACACGTACTCCTTGATGAAAAAGGAACGTGAAATAGAAATGCGAAGACTTATTAGAGAGAAATGGTTATATTATAAAGGTAAAGCACCATCAAAGGTATACAAAGAAATGCCTTTTGATTTTAAACTTACTACAAAAGAAGAAGTTAATATGTTTATAGAGTCTGATGAGGACATCTGTAAACTACAATATAAGATCGACTACATAGAACAGATCATAAACTTTCTTGAAGGTGTTCTAAGACAAATTGGTAATCGTAATTTCCAAATTAAGAACGCTATCGAGTGGGAAAAATTTAAAAATGGATTTTAATGAAATACGGTGACGCATACAGAGTTATTCAATTAGCACCTGCTGCTATGAATATTGTTAGATCTGCAATATCTAAATCAGATCTAGAAATGAAAGAAGCAGGTACAAACAATAATCCAGAATCACCTGCTAGAAGTAGTCAGATAGCATGGTTATATGATAATGATTTGGCACAAATGTTATTTGATGTGGCAAAACAAATAAATGAATTGTCAGGTTGGAACTTAAGTATAAAAGGTTTAGAACCAGTTCAGTTTGGAATATATCCTGAGGGTGGTCACTATGGTTGGCATGTAGATCAACATAAAAAACCTGATCCTAAGATGAATGGTATGGTTAGAAAGATCAGTTGCACTGTATTTTTAAATGATCCTAGTGAATACGAAGGAGGGGAGTTTGATATTGAGATATATAAACCAGAGGCAGAACCAAGATATTCTACTATAAAAGAATCTAAAGGATCTGCAGTATTTTTCCAAGGTGATCAATGGCATAGGGTAAGACCTGTCACATCTGGATTGAGAAAGTCACTTGTAGCATGGTTTTATGGACCTCCTTATCTCTAAGAAGAATGAAGTCTACTTAAAAGTTGAAGCAGAACCTCATTTGAATTATGAACTAGCAGATTTCTTTACCTTTGAGGTAGAGTCTGCGAAGTTTATGCAGAAAAAAAGAAGATATAAAGGTTGGGATGGAAAGATAAGATTATATTCACCTGCAACAGGAGAGATATATTGTGGTCTTGTAGATTATCTTACAGATTGGGCAGAAGAAAAAGGATATCAATATTCAATAGAAGAGCATGAAAACTTTGGTCACCCTCAAGAAACTAATGAGTTTGTGACTCCAGAGGCTGTTGGTCAATTCGTGAAATCACTTCGCGTACCATTTCCCGTAAGGGACTACCAGTATAAAGCAATATACGAAGCCCTAAGATACAACAGACGACTCCTATTGTCGCCAACTGCAAGCGGTAAATCATTGATGATCTATGCATTAATTAGATACCATACTAATGTGTGTAGAAATGTTTTAGTTGTAGTTCCCACTACATCACTTGTAGAACAAATGTATAAAGACTTTGCAGACTATGGTTGGAGAACCAAAGATTGCCATAAAATCTATGCAGGTGCAGACAAGTATACAGATCATAGCGTAGTTATTACTACTTGGCAATCAATTTACAAAGAACCTCGTAAGTGGTTTGATAGATTTGATGTAGTGATAGGTGATGAAGCACACCAGTTTAAAGCAAAGTCACTGACTACATTGATGTCAAAACTTCATAAATGTAAATATCGTATTGGTTTTACAGGAACATTAGATGGTGCAAATGTAAATCAATTAGTATTAGAAGGATTATTTGGTAGATGTTCCAAAGTCACTAAAACAAATGAACTAATTAAACAAGGTCATCTTGCTAAACTAACTGTAAAAGTAATACTTCTTAAGCATGAGGAAAAAATATTTGAAGGATATCAAGATGAAATAGATTACTTAGTAGACCATGAAGGACGTAATAAATTTATTAGAAACCTAGCAACAGATCTAAAAGGTAATACTTTAATTTTATTCAACTATGTAGAAAGGCACGGTCTGCCTCTTTACAACTTGATAAATAGTCATACAGACAAACCCGTGTATTTCGTTCACGGAGGTGTTGATGTTGAAGATCGCGAAGATGTTAGAGTATTAACTGAGAGATCAGATAACGCTATCATTGTAGCATCCTATGGAACTTTCTCCACAGGAATCAATATCAAAAAACTACATAACATTATTTTCGCTAGTCCTTCTAAGTCTAGAGTACGCAACCTACAATCTATAGGACGTGTATTAAGGAAAGGAGAAAATAAGTCACAAGCAACATTATATGATATTGCAGATGACATTTCCACTAATAGAGGAAACAATTATACATTGAATCATCTTATGGAAAGAGTCAAAATTTACAACGAAGAAAAATTTCATTATGAAATCATAGATGTAAAAGTAAAAGCTTATGATTAATTACACAAAAAAAGACCAAGACTTTCACGGAATTTTTAAATTAGTAAGTGGTGAAGAAGTGCTCGCCAAAGCGGTCATCACTGAAGATGGTGGTGAGTGTCTTGTTTTTATGCAAGATCCTGTAGTCATACACACAATAACAAATCCTATTAGTGATAATAAAGTAATGCGTGGTATGGGATTTACCAAGTGGATGCCCATGTCTGACGAAGATTTTTTTATTGTTAGAGATAGAGATATTGTTACAATGGGAACTATGTCTAAACCAATTATATTAATGTATGAAGCGTTTATCGGTGGCGACCTCGACCCAAATGACCCCCATAAAAGACAGTCACCTGCAAAAGATTCCGAGGGGTATCTAGGAAAAATTGAAGAAGCTAGAAAGAGATTTGAGAATCTATATCGCTCTTGAACCCTTACAGTGTTAGTATACATAGAATGTTGAGGGTTGTCAAGCCCCTCCATTTATGTTATACTTTGAATATCAAATAAAACCTATATGAAGAAAGCAGCACCTAAAAAGCGACAACACTATGTTGATAACCAAGAATTTCTTGCTGCAATTATTAAGTATAAAGAGAAAGTAGATATTGCTAAAGAAAAAAACTTACCAAAACCTCGCGTCAGTAATTATATTGGTGGATGCTTTTTAAAAATTGCTACGCATCTTTCATATAGACCAAACTTTATCAACTACATGTATAAGGATGATATGGTCTGTGATGGTATTGAGAACTGTATTCAGTACATCGACAACTTTGATCCTGCCAAATCAAGAAACCCATTTGCATATTTTACACAAATCGTATACTACGCATTCCTAAGACGTATTGCAAAAGAGAAACGTCAGATGGATATTAAAGATAAGATTTTAGAAAAGTCTGGATATGATCATGTGTTTAGTGTTGATGGAGATGGAGGAGCAGAATATAATCAAATTAAATCTCGTGTTGAAATGAATTCTAAACGATGATTCCTACTACTATTAAGGATAACTTCTTTGAAAGACCTGATGAAATAGTAAGATTAGCAGACTCTCTAAATTATCAACCTGCAGAAGAACAACAGTATCCTGGTAAACGTTCTGCACCTTTTTCTGTTATTGATAAAGCATTAGACAGTTATATTGCACAACGTATTCTTAAAAATTGGTTTCATGCAGGTGAATTTTCGTGGTCATCTAATCTAAATTGGATTGCCGATATTAAATTCCAACTTAATGAACCTACACATGAAGATCAATATCATCTAAAAAATCGTGGGTGGGCACATTTTGATGCATCAACTCTGTTCGGTGGTATCATTTATCTGAATCCAGAACCAGAACCAGATACAGGAACCGATATTCTTCAAGCAAAGAAAGGATATTTTGAATCTATACCCGAATCTATTAATACACAAAGAAAATTTTATAAAGATCCCTCTTCAGTATCTGATGAAGAATATGAAAAGTCATGGAGAGCAACGAACGATCAATGGGAAGAGACTATTAGAGTAGAGAATAGATATAATAGAATGATGGTTTTCAATAGTCAACAAGCACATCGAGTTCATACCTTTGGACATAAACAAAATAGATTGACTATTTCATTTTTCTTCTTTCAACTTTCTGGTCCTAATCCACCCTCATCTAGATTTTAATTATGATACCTACTACAATTAAAGATAACTTTTTTGAAAGACCTGATGAATTTGTAAGACTAGCGGACACGTTAGAATACGAACCTGCAGAAGAACAACAATTTCCTGGTAAACGTTCTGCACCTTTTTCTATGATTGATAGAGACTTGGATAGGTATGTTGGACAACGTATTCTTAGAAGTTGGTATCACTCAGGTGAGTTTTCTAAAACAAGTGATCTAAATTGGATTGCTGATATTAGATTTCAAATCATTGAACCTTCACATCCAGAACAATATCATTTAAAAAATCGCGGATGGGCACATTTCGATTCATCAATTAAATTTGGTGGTATCATTTATCTAAATCCTGATCCAGAACCAGGTACAGGAACTGATATTCTTCAAGCAAAGAAAGGATATTTCTGGAACAAAGATGATGCTATTAATGTAGAAAGACGATTCTATAAAGATCCCTCTTCAGTATCTGATGAAGAATATGAGAAAGCATGGAGATCAGTTAATGATAACTGGGAGGAGACTCTTAGAGTAGAAAATAGATATAATAGAATGATGGTTTTTAATAACCAACAATGTCATAGAGTTCATACTTTTGGACATAAACAAAAAAGACTAACTATTGCATTTTTCTTTCACCAACTTACTGGTCCTAATCCACCCTTCTCAAGATTTTAATTATGTTTCCTATTATCTCATGTGAGAACTTCTTTGAAGATGCTCAAAAAATTGTTAACTATGCACAAACTTTAGAATATTTTCCTATAGAAAATAATCAGTATACTGGTGTACGATCTGATACTCTTTATAATCTGAATCCAAACCTAGATAGGTATGTTGGTAATCGTATTCTAAGAAATTTTTATCATAGTAATGATTATAATAATTATAATAATGTTAATTGGATGGCAGAATTACGATTTCATAAAATAAAACCATTGCATCCTGATCAGTATCATCCTAAAAATTGTGGGTGGATCGATAAAGATTCATCATCTTTATTTGGCGGTCTCATCTATCTTGATAGAGTCCCAGAAAAAGACACAGGAACTGACATCTATATTGAAAAAAATGGTTACGCATGGACAGAGGATGAAGATACACAAATAAAGCAAAAACATTACAGTGGTGAAGAAGTGCTTGACGAAGACTATGAAAAAGCGTATAATAGAGTACAAAGTCAATATGATCTGTCTATCTCATTTAAAAATGTTTTTAATCGTATGATTGCCTATGATAGTCAGGCATATCATTCCACCAGAACTTTTGGTAAAGATCAAGAAAGATTAACACTAACTTTTTTCTTTCGTGCTCTTACAGGATCACAACCACCAATGTCAAGATTCGGATGAAACTATTACTAATTACTGATCAACATTTCGGTGTAAGAAATGATAATGTACATTTTATTAATCACTATAGAAAATTCTATAGTCAAATTGTAATTCCATTTATTAAAGCATCAGGTATTGATACTGTAATTAATCTTGGTGATACGTTTGATAAACGTAGATCTATCAACTTCTTGTCTCTAAATGAGGCAAAACAAATGTGGTTTGACCCTCTCGTAGAGTTGGGTGTAAAGATGCATATGATTGTCGGTAATCATGATATCTACTATAAAAATACTTTAAGAGTAAATGCTCCTAAAGAACTACTTGGTTCTTATGATAACATTACAGTGTATGATGAACCATGCACAGTTAATTTTGGTGGATTAGATATCTGTTTTATTCCTTGGATATGTGATGATAACTATGATAAAACTCTTTATACCATAACTCAAAGTCCTGCTTCAGTTGCTATGGGACATCTAGAGTTAAATGGTTTTGAAGCACATCCTGGTCATTACATGGAAAATGGAATGGATCCTTCATTTGTAAGTAAATTTAAGAAGGTATTTACAGGACACTATCATCAAAAATCACATAGAGATAATATCTATTATCTAGGAAACCCTTATCAACTTTATTGGAATGACTACAAATGTAAAAGAGGATTCCATGTCTTCGACACAGAAACTCTCAGAACTACTTTTTACCGAAATCCCTTTGATATTTTTTATAAGCTTCACTATGATTCTGGAGTTCAGTTACCAGATGAGAAAGAATTGGAAGGAGCATTCGTCAAATTAATTGTAGAAAATAAAGGAGATTATTCTAAGTTTGATTACAGAGTAAGACAACTACAAGATATTGGTTTAGCAGATCTTAAAATTATTGAAGACATAAGTGTGGGAATCGAGAATGGATCTGTTGTAGAGACCGAAGATACTATGACTCTATTAGATACCTACATAGATGAGATAGATATCAAAGCGAACAAAAGTAATATTAAAAATATTATGAGATCACTATACGTCGAGGCAAGTGCACTATAATGTTTATTCTAACTCAAAAAGAAAGAGGTGGTGTCTACGCAGTAAAAGACAAAACCAAAATAAAAACAGTACAAGTCTTTGAAGAAGAAGATGATGCTGTTAGATATATGACATTGTTAGAAGCAAAAGAAGCAAACGGAGGTCCATGGGATATAATGGAAGTAGACACAGATATAATTGCTATGAACTGTGACAGTTATGGATATAACTATGCTATAATAAAACCTGATGAATTGACTATTCCAAAATTTGATTAAATGATTGTTTTTGAAAAAATTAAGTGGAAGAATTTTCTTTCCACAGGTGATCAATGGTCTGAAATTGATTTTACAGACAGTTCATCAACTTTGATTATTGGACTAAATGGTGCAGGTAAGTCTACTGTATTAGACGCACTTTGTTTTGCTTTATTTAATAAACCTTTCCGTAAGATAAAAAGAGGACAACTGGTAAATAGTATCAATGAAAAGTCTACCAAAGTAGAACTGGAATTTTCTATTGGTAAAGACGACTATCGTATTTTTAGAGGTATCAAACCAAATGTCTTTGAACTTTATCACAATAACAAACTCATTGACCAAGACGCTGCGGTTAAGGACACGCAGAAATATCTTGAACAAACAATTCTCAAACTCAACTTCAAGTCCTTTACACAAGTCGTCATCTTGGGTTCATCCACATTTGTCCCCTTCATGCAACTATCAGCACCTCACCGCAGAGAAGTTATCGAAGATCTATTGGACATCAATATCTTCTCAAACATGAATCATCTGTTGAAAGACAGAGTAAGGTCAGCGAATAGTCAGAATAAAGATTGTGCTCACATGTTGAGACTAGCGAAAGAGAAAGTTGAATCTCAACAAAAATTACTTAATTCTCTAACAGCAGTTAATCAAACAAGACAGGATGAGAAACAACTTAAGATCATTCAGAATGATGCGTTGATCAAAGGATTAGAAAAAGAAAGAGAAAAAAATAAATTAGAATTAGATAGATTACAAGAAGAATTAGATAACGTTGATGATCAAAGAGCAGTAATCTCTGATCTTGAAAGTAATAAAGCAGAGATAAATGCAGAACTAAAACATGCAAAAAAAGATATTAAGTTTTTAGAAACTCATGATGAGTGTCCTACTTGTACTCAGATAATTGATGATGACTTTAAAATTGGAAGAGTTAGCATGTTACAAACTAAAGGTGCAAAACTTGC
>FUFK010719000.1_pt1 | contig 14883 bp, 18 predicted proteins | sample 1021851 | NCBI WGS metagenome assembly FUFK01 (sample SAMEA51879418, study PRJEB19060) | metagenome | reverse complement strand
GCTTCACTTTTATTTTTCATATCACAAACCTGCACAATAGTATTAGGTAGGCCAACTAAATCACCTTTATCTTTATCCTGACCTGCACCAAATCTACGTTCAACTGTAAAACCAGTAGATGCTGTTAGATATATACAGGCTTCTCTTTCTGCCCTATCGCCTTTGTTTTTTTGTGGATTCATTTCTTTAATTAATGGTTAAATCGTCTTTAAATTTTGTAAGTTTAGATTGTTCTAAGCAATATCCTTTTATGTTGTTAATAGGTTTAATATTTTCTGATCTTATAAAATCTTCTTTTTTTGCATAACCTTTTATGTCAATTTGACTATTATCAACAATACATAAAACATAAATATCAACATCTGGATTAACTTTTAGTGTTGCTAAAAGATGCCCCTTTTTTATATGGGTAGATTTAATGTCATATCTAAATTTTTTACCATTTTTTTCAAGAACACCATCATAACTACCACTTCTAGGTGTTAAACCAAAATCAGGAAAAACATTAAAATATTTTGCAAAAGCATATTCTGCTTTAAATCCCATAATATCTGCATTACTTCCGTCTTGTTGGCCTATTTTTTGATCTTTAACATTTGAAGACCGTGCAATTAATGACCTCATTCTTCCTATAAATTCACAAATTAAAACATCAGAAACATTTAAATTTACTATCATTTTTCTAAATCGTATATTTTTTTCTTTAGAGCATCATATTGCACTACATATTCCTTTGTTTTAAATTCTGATTCATGTGTGAACATAAACCTATCATTAAGTTCACCTAGCTGTTTATATAAATCTTCTATCATTTTTAATTTTTTTTCTTTAAATTCTTTTGTTAATGGATCTTCTTCTTTTGTTTGTTTAGTCCAATCAGATACTAAACCTAGTAACTCTTTCACACGTTGTAGTGCATTTAAAACACGTTCTGTTGTTTTCATCTTATTGACCATGTAAAACCTGTTTCTACCTTAGTTGCAATACCCTCTTCTCTTTCATGTTGTTCTAAATCTTCTATGTATTTAACCATATCTGTCCTAGATTTTTTTGTACTTTCTGAATATTCCCATTTTTCTGGTTTTCGTTTGCGTGTTGCCTTAACACCATCAATACTAAATGTACTCATAATAATGCTATCCATATAATATTTTTCTAATACCATCTTTTTCTCTGTTATCTGCATATCTATTTCTTTTTTCTGTAATTGCAGTACTTTTAACTGTCTTAATAGTTGTTCTGGTTGTGCGTTCATAATTAAAAAGTAAATTCTGTATATTCTTTTGGTTGCCAATCATCAGGCAAATGATAAAGCCATTCTAAAAACATTCTTGCAGCCATCATTACTTGCCTGTCATCAAATCTAGCCAGCCATTCCTCCCTTTCTATTTGCTCTAGTTCTTCTTCAAAACTCATAGCCTTAGATAATAAAAAAATAGCTTTACTATAGTATGGGGTATACCCCTACATTATGCAAGCTATATATTAATATTAGCTTTTTTTCTTGGTAGTTACTTTCTTTATTAAATTTTTTATTAGGGGTTTAATTATATTAAGAATTAAGGGTGATGTCGCTGCTACTAATGCTATCGCACTAGTTGAAATAATAGTAGGTATAGATGGGATATAAGATTCACTAAAAGGCACAGGTTCCCAAATAATATTACATTCATTGTTTACAAGTTCAAAGGCTTTTACTTTCTCTAATTTTTCAGAATTGGCATACGAACCCACTCTTAATGGGGATTTAGGATCAGGACAGGGTGGTATAACTATTTCTTCTTTTGTTTCATTCTTAGGTATTTGTGGTGTATTAGTTTTTGGTGTTTCAGATGTATTTGTATTTGTTGGTTTAGATTCTTCTACTATTTCTAGTTTTCTTGGGTTGTAGTCTATTGGTATGTATGAAGGTATAGAACTACCATCAGGACACGTATAAAACGCACCATTAGGATCATCATTTACTATCTGTGTATTTTTTATTGATATATCTCTATGTGTTTTTAAACAACCAGGCATACCAACATTAGGTAATGGTATGTTTAGACTTTCATTAGTTGCAGGTATATATGTAAAAACTTTTATTTCTGGTATTACTATTTCTGGTATTTCCAACTATTTAAATGGTATAGGTATAGATGTACCAGTTGTATCAGGTATATTGTTATCTAACATTTTTGGCATTAGTTGTTGTACATCAGATAACACCATATTTTTCATTTTATTTACAAATTGAGGTGATGTAAGGTATTTGTAGCCAAAATATGAAGCTCCTAAAGTGCTAGTGATAAGTACAAATGAAGCTATACTTAAAATGTTAGCTATTTTCTGAAACATGGTAAAAGATGCAATTATGAAGGCAATAAGCCATACACTAATTATATCTATGCTTTTAATAATACCAACTATTGCACATTTATATTTAATTACTAGCTATATGACTAAACAGATAACAATCAAGAATTAGGATCCTCTGGATATTGTGTCATATTTGCAGTTCCATCCTCTTTAAAACTATATAGGGTTACTAACGCTGCTGTATTTGCACAGGCATCTATTTCTTTTTCACGAGTGTCACAGGCTGTTCTAACGGCATCACGATAAGTTGTAATAGCTGTAGGTATTGCAGTAGATTTTTCTGCTTTTCTTACAACGTACCAATCATATCTAGCTAATAAAGAACCAGCAGTAGCTTTTTCTTGTGCTTTCAATTGTGATTTAACACCTTGAGTAGTGTATTCAACTCCATCAATAGTTTCTGTTTTATCATCAATTGCTTTTGCAGTTCCATCACCCCAATAAAAACGTGAGTCATATACTGGATCATCAGCAACCTCAGTAATTCCAATAGCTGCTTTCTCATCTGCAGTTGATAATCTTAACCAGTTAGCAGGATAATTTATATCATTGTGACTGAATGCCACATCTACTGCTAATGGATTTCCGTTTAATTTAAATGCCATATCTATATACTACCTTGCCCTTGCATTTTTGAAAGGAGATTCTGCAAATGCTAAAAAAATATAAGTATCACCAGAAACATTTGTACCTGCATTGGTTGCTCGTGTCTTGAAGCCATTGCTTAAAAAATCAACGTCGTTAGCACCACCTGTACCAATGGTAGAAGGGTCATTTTCTTCTTGACTTGAGTCCGCAGCTAATTTATTACTGACCTGATTAAATGTATTTCTCTTATTATCGTATATTAACCAACCAGATGATGCACTTGATGCACTACTTCTTTTCACCATTAACCATGACACACGAAATCCTGTAAAAACAAACGTGCCATCAGCATTTCCGTTACCTGTGTATGAGGCGAATTTTGAATAAGAAGAAACTTCGTTAAAACAATAAGCAATATACTTTTCTCCACTAGCATTACTTGAGCCATCTGTTAAAACTCCAAAAACAGAAGAGGTAAATGCACTTGGGTTGAAAGCAGAAGTACTCGGTGTAAATTCTGCATTAGTATTATTTAATTGAATAGCTTTTGTGGAAGGATCGCTCAAACCTTTGTGGTAAACCCACCAGTTGTCACTTCTGTCACGAGCTTTAATAATAATTACACTTGGTGCAACTCCTAAACCATGACCAATAGTTGCGTTTGATCCTGTTCCTGTATAACTAACAATAGAAAACCCTGCTGATGTGTTAGCTCTTACTGATGATGTAATAGAACCATCAGAATTTGACGCTGTAGAGCCGCCAGCGTTCCAGTTCCATCCAACATAAGTATGAGAACTGTTATTAATGTAATTTTCACTTGTTCCTACAGTAAAACCATCAGAATCAAATGAAGCAAACGCTGTTGCATCTGTATATTCAGCATTAGTGTTATTTGAACTTAAAATTTTACCAGCACCTCTGACGGCATCTATTAAACTATGAGTTCTAACATCTGTTCTTGCCTTAATCCATGTCCAATCTGGCTGAAACCCAACACCAGTTATGGCATGACCATTAGAGCTATTTCCTGTGTAAAGAACAGTATTGAAATGATTATTAGGTAGCAGTATTGTTGGGTCGGGTAAGTTTACTGAATTAAGTGCTTTGAAATCTGTCGGTGGGGTATAAGTGAACCCTTGTTGACCAAAGTTTGCAGCAATTGTTTGAGAACCTGCGCTTGTATTGTTTATCATACAAAGCATAAAACCTTCACTTGAAGATAGGCCACTATGAACAAAACCTGTTCCATTCACAGGATCACCAGAGAGCATATAACTGCCGTTTTTACCTATATACCACTTTCCATTATCTACATCTAAAGCCAGCATAATTACATCAGGATCAGCAAAAGTAACTGCAACTGTTCCTGTATTTGGTGTTAATTCACCATCACCACCTCTAACTTGTCTTTTATAACTCCTGTCAGGGCTTGAAAATCCTATACTCCACTGATGATTTGAAGTTCCACTTACATATTTAACCTCCATATACCACTTGCCAGATGTGACAACAAAATTACTCCCTGCCATAAATCCTGTGCTACCAACACATTTTAAGTTCCCTTCTGAAAAAGTACCATTAGCATCTGCATCTAAAGGATTGAGTGTACACCAGTTATTTGTAGGAGTATCTTCAACAGAATCATTGTTCTCACCAGCAGCTACAGAAAAATTATTTGGTGTAAAATTGTGGCCATTACCGCTTGTGTCCTTTCCTAATGTGGTTGCTGTTGTTCCTGAGTTATCGGCGAACTGTAGTCTAAACCCATTAGTTCCAAAAGTTAATCCTGATGTATCTATAGGAACCCATTGACCTGTTGTAGCATCTGTTTCTCCAAAAGATGAAGGTGTTAATGCTTGTCCATCAATAAAATTAATTTCTGCCATATATCCATCAAAATAATTTGACTGACTTGGCTCGTTACCAATCAGATGCTCTAATGTTGTATTAAAATTGTGATCGGTATTAACAACAGCAGTAGAAACTTCAAGAGTTTGTTCAACTCCATTTATATATATTTTTCCAGTGGTATTTGCTGCGTCTAAATGAACAACGACATGATACCAAGCACTTGGATCTCTTAAAAGAGCATCAGTTTTTAAATTAGCTTGTGTTGTACCTCCGCTATCTTCTGAGAAATACTGTAACTGTCCGTTAGCTTTAAGAAATATTGTTGATTGTCTATTACCTGATCTAACACTAAAAAGAGTTTGTAAAGTTCCGTTAGCAGATATTTTTATCCAACTACTCCAAGTCCATTTTTTTTTATTACCATCCCCGCTAGGTGTCCTTGCTAAGTTAGGACTATCACCATCATTAAACCTTAAACTGCGATCTACTGTAAAATCATCAGCAGCACCAGAGGCACCTATTCTTATTGGATCAAAAAATGGCATTACTTAACATCCAATGAAACTGCACAATGAATTACGTTACTAGATAAAATTATGTAGTCAATTCGATCTACCGCAGCAGCAGTTGTGGTTAGTGTTGGTGCTGTACCGCCTACAAATTTAAATGCACTGTTAAATGATGCTGTCCTAGAGCCTGTACCATCCTGTGTAATAAATATTGAACCAGATTGACCTACAACTTGATTACTTGGTGCTGCAAAGGTTCTGTTGCCTCCTAGCGTTACTGAATGATGACAGGCTGTAGCCATGTCTATTGTTATTGTTGCCCCATCAGAAAGGGCTGTGACATTTGCTGCGGCTCCTCCTGTTAGTGATATTCCTCCAGCAGCCGTTTCTATCTTCTTTACATTATTATGATATAGCTCTACTGTTCCATCTTCAGTCGCTGTAATCATTACTTCATTATTGGCTGCATTATTGACGTTTAATTTGCTTGTTGCCAAAACCAAACCACCAGTACCAGATTCTTCTATAATTGAATTTGAAGCATCGTGATAAATTGATAAATCTCCACCAGTTCCAAAAACAGCTTTGGCATTATCAGCAAATTCAAGAGCATTATCTGACCTGTCAAAAACAACATCACGACCAGCAGTTGCACCATCAAAGGTTACATCTTCTTGAAATATATTTGTTGAAGTAAAAGTATTTGCAGCCGATAATCCCGCATGACCAAAGTTTGTGGCTGATACGTCACCAAGACTTACAAAGGCGTTATTAGCTGCGTTTCTTATTTTTAAGGTATTTCCATCAATATGAGGAACATAAGCTGCAACACCGATTGTAGGGTCACCAGAGCCTTGATTTAATGTAGATAACGCTGCGACTATTTGGTTAAGCTTCGTTCTCACAACGAGTCCTGTTCCATTGTCGCAATTGAAACCTGTACCGCCTGTATTATCGACTCTTGACATAGCAAACCAACTTTTTTTCTAAGTATATCCTAAATATTAACCTTTACCAAAACCAATAGCAGTAAAGTTAAAGTTTCTATCTACAGAACTGCCAGAACTGTCTTTGAAGTGTACAGTAAATCCACTACCAGTGATACTGGAAAGCTCGAAGAAATCACCAGAGGCCATATTAAAAGCTGTGATTCCAATGGCTGGCGGATTAGAGTTTGCACCTAATAACGCACTTGTGCCAGTGAAAAAGGGTGAATTAAAGCTTATTGACTTTGCCCCTGCCCCTGATGCAATTGTTGTTGTGCTTTGTTCTGTTCTCCTTTGAAACTCTGCAAAATATCCTAATTGACTGACTCTAATATCTTGGTTTGTATCATTTGTTGTCAGCACACATTTAAATTTAAAAGCTCTACCTTTAAATGTTCCATTGGCAAATTTTTGAAAATCTGAATAACTACTTGCATCCTGTGAAGTTTGGACAAATACTTCAGCATTAGTATCAACTGAAGCTGTGCCATCAAAATCCTGTCTTGCGTCAATATCTGTAACTGAATCTATTAAATCTGAAGAATATACAGAATCAGTCTGTATTAGTTTTCTAAGGTCAAGACTATAAACAGCACCTAAATCCAAAGTTTCATTAAATAAATATGTACCAGTTGTCGAGACACCGCCAATATCATCAATAGAGGTTTCAGAATCTATATCTGTACTATCATCAAAATTACCTGTACCAGCTAAACTAATTGAATTTGTACCAGAATCAAATCCAACATTAGTTTTTGATCCTTGAAATTTTGGACTGTCCTGATCTTCTCTTCTTGCCTGTACTAATAATTTAGGCTGTGCCTCTGGTAAATCTATTACAAGTGATGTTTCTCCTGTACTAAACCTGTCTCCATCATCTTGCGTCTTAAGAATATATTCACCTTCTAATAAAGGAACAACTTTTTCTGTTGATGCTCCACTTAATGCAAAAACTAAATCTGTTGCATCTTGAAAAGTACCGCTTCCGTCTGTTTTTGGGCTATGACGCACATGAATACGACCACCGGCACGAACATCCTGGTCTGGTACAGCATCCCATCTTAATCTGATCTCTTTATCAGAAATAGGTTCATAAGTAAGATTTGTTATGTCTGAGGGTGGTGCGGTTTTACCGACAGCATTGAATATTAATGTTGCTGGTTGTCTTGATGGCTGTCCTAGCCCATTAAAACTAAAAACTCTTATCTCATATTCACCAGCATCAGTATTAAATATTTCTGCATCACTTGAAAGTGTTTCTATCTTTTTAAAATCACCATTCTCAAATCTGTATTGTACTTCATATTTACTTGCACCAGATTGCGTTTGCCAATCTGTAATTAATTTACTTACAGCTTTGTTGTTAATTGTTACTATTTTTTCACTAACACTGAGTCCTACAGGTGGATCAAGTATTTGTGTCATTGTTGATATATTTCTAGTTGGTAGTGCTACACCATCTTCTATAAACGCATATTTATCAGAATCATGTTCTAAAGCATTTATTGTGTATGTATTATCATCATTTTCTGTAATTGATACCACCCTATATTCTGCTGGTTGTAAAGAAGCTGTTTCTAATATGTAAGGTGCGTTTGTATTAGGTGCTGTAGAAAAAGCAGATGATACTGTAATAGTTCCAGAATTAATATTTGATATGGTTTTTGTTTCCATACTGCCATCAGGTAAAATTACAGATATTGATGGATTTTCAGATATATCAGGGATATTCGTATTAGCTGTATCATCTAAAACAACAACACTTGTACTTGTAACACTTTTAAGCAAACCACCAGTTCTTGAATCAGATTTAAGGCTATCTGCAATTTCTATAATGTCACCAGGCCTTACTAAAACACCAGCAGCAATAGTTGTTGAAAAAGAGCAAGTTTCACCAGAATTTTGTTCATTGTATAAAAACCATTTACCTAATCTGGCAGCCTGTCCTCTTGAAGTACAAGCAAATGCTTTTATGTTTGCAACAACTACACCATACTTAGTCTGTGTTGCAGAATCAGCTTCAACAGTTTCTATATCTATTTCTTGAGTTGTCATATCAAAGTAACTAACATTAATTACTGTATGTCTTGTTTTTAGACTTGAACCAAAATATATAAATCCTTCTTCTGTGACATTTGCATTATTAAATAAATAAGATGGAGTTTTTGGTGCATCTTGCGATAATTCAACAGCACCAGCAGCATAAAAAGGTATAGCCCTCATTACGCTGCATAATTCATTTATAAGTGTGTATGCTTCTTTGGATTGTGTAATATTTACATTACAACTAAATCTAGGTTCTGTTGTACTTGTGCCACTACCATCATCTACTTGCTCTCCACAATATTCACTAACGGTTTTAAATGCGTACTTATCTAAATTTGTTTCTGCAATACTACATCCATAACGTGTATTAGTTAATAAATCGTATAAAATCCATGCTGGATCACTACACCATGCCTTATCAGTTTTGAACGTACCATTCCATGTACCAGAATAAGTTAAAGATCCATCTGCGACATTTACAGTAGCATTTGATGGTATTTTTATTTTTATACCACGTATTTTATATACTCTAGAAGGTACTCTAGGGAACTGTTCAGCATTTAATCTTAAAGCTACGTGTGCTGTATTAGGATATGCGTTTTGCTCAAAAATAATATTAGTAGCAGATGCAAAAGCAAATGCATTTACTAAGTTACTTTCTGCACTGTCTGCAGTTACCCTTTCTACTCTTATTTGTACAGGAAAAGATGTAGTAGATTTTAAATTAATTAAATAATCTCTAAAATAAGCATTTGTAGATCTACCTTTTACAGTGTCATTAACAACAGTAGTAGTTGTACCATCATTTTCTATTGTTTTAATTAATAGATTAACTTCTGCACCAACAATATCACCATTATTTTTAAATTTTTGCATCGATGGAAATCTAAGAGTAACACGTACAGCATTAATATTTGTTTGACTTACAGTATGAGTAACAGGAACACTAGTTGTTACAGTTGTACCTAATGGAACTTCTGTTTCAATATTTTTTATTCCAGAAATAAAAGTTTGATTTGCAGTACCAGTTCTAAATTCAAACCCTACATCTTTAAAATTAAAATCACTATCATTAGGTGCTGAATTACTAGCTGCCTGTTGTAATATCTGTGTGCCATTAAGAAAAGTGTCTTTTTTAAAACAGTTTAAATATGCAGTAGATGTTTGATCTGTTATACCTTCTTTAGATGCTGTAGCTGAACCTTCTATTTCACCTTCTGTAATACATTCAACTATTGTATTAAATTGCTTTGAAGATAATACATTTTTAGGTAAATCAGGATTGTTAAATACTGTATTCTGGTCAAACTCTTGTATAGCCATCAGTTGTTACCCTCCACCTGTACTGTATCAACACCATTAGACACTACAATACTTCCAACTAAAATTTCTCCATATGCAATATTAACAGGAACACCTGCATTACTAATATTAGTAAGCCCAGTAAAAGAATAGTTTGAGGCCAAAGCTGATGGGTCTAAGCTATCCTGACGACTAGCAGGGTTTCTAGTATCTTGCTGTGGTGATAACATATCACTAGCACCTTTTAATATAAGACTTGTAGCAACATAACCAACAACAGTACTTAAAATTTTATTTGTAATATATTTTTTTGCACCATATTTTAAAGCCAAACCAACAACAAAAGTTATAAAATTACCATGAACAACAGGTATTATTTTAATTTCTTTTTCTGTCTGCATATTTAATAAATCAGATGTAATAACTTTTGTGCCTATTTTTATAACATAAAATTGTTCACGCATATGTTCTTCAATTCCCTTGAAATTACATAATAAAAAACTATATGCCTCTCTTGCAGAACTAACATCTGCTTCAAATGTAGATTGTCCTAAAAATCTTCTAAGTTTTCCATATACAGTTATTTTTTTAAGCATCTACTTCATTAGGTTGTATTACTATCATTTTATCTAAATCTGGACAAACAAGATAAAAAGGTAAATCTATTGATTTACAACTAAATTTGTCCTGTTTAGAAAATTCTAATATATTTTGTGGATGTGAATGAACAATACCAACCACTTTACCTTTATCTTCACCATCTGCATAATCACAAGGATCTATAATAAATGATTCTGCTTTTATTTCATATGATACATTTTTACATTTAAAATATTCATAACCTTCATCTGTTTCTAAAAATAAACCACAAGATTCATTAGGTACACATTCTTTTGCATGATCTATAGCTGCCTGTTTACATTGCTCATTCATAATTAATTAATAAAAGTACCAACACCAGGAAAATCTACTCTAGTAACTTGTCTCAAAGGTAATTTAACATTCTGTAAATCATTTTTTGCTACTAATTCAAATTCTACTGTTGCCCTACTTTCTGTTACTTTTCTATCTATTTCATATATTTCTTGTGGATTTTCATCACTACTAGGCGTACCGTAAGGATTTGTACCCCCACTAAAATTAGATGCATCTAAGTTATCAGCAGTAGTAGTAATTCTTTTTAATTGTGCTTTTAATAAATCATTACGTGCTGTTATTAAGTTAACAGATAAAAGTAAATCAGTAACCCTAATTACAGATCCAAGTCTTGTTATCCCACCTAAATTTGACATTGTTAATTTTGGTCTTGGTATTTTACCACTGCCAGAAAACTCAAATCCTGTTGCCTCTATAGGGAATCTTTCATATGTATTAGATTGCCATATTATATTCGCATTGCTATTTAAATTAACGCCTGAGTGAAACCTATAAATAGTAGGCACATTAGATGGGTTGCCAGTAGCATAGTGTAAACCTTCTACAAGCTGTAGTTCAAAAAGTTCAATAATAGAACTAGGGTTAATTTTCTGTAATTCAGATGTAGGTATAGCCATTTATGGTTCAAAGACTTCTCTGAATGTACAAGTTATAGTAGCTCTATTAGGATAATCAATTTTTTTTGTATGCCTATCACAAACATACTTTTTACTTGCAGATTCGCCAGGTGCAGTAAAATCAAAAGATGCATTATCATCTGCCCTAGCTGTTAAAAATGTTTCAATAGTATCTGCATCTGTCTCAGTAATATTATTAAATGCAAGGTTTAAGGTAAAAGGATTTTGATTTAGACCAATAGTTAAACGCTGTTCATAACCATCACCAAGTTTTACTACCTGTTTTAAAGGTGTTTGTTGTTTTGTAAAACCATAACTAGGTTCTATAGAAGGAAAAGTAGCCATAATTTATGCAGCAGATAATAAACCACCAGGTCTTTGTTGTATTAATAATTCATTTTGTACAGCATTTGCAATAGCTTGTCCAAGTTGATTTCCTTGATTAGCATTACCACTTACATCTGTTGATGATGCATCTACAGAAACATTTATTACAGTGCCAGTACCACCTGATGCCTGTACACCTAATTTTCCGTTACTACCTCTGCGTAAAGGTAATATAGCCTCTGCACCTGCCTCACCCATAAGACCCATACCATTAGCCATAGGAAATAATGTAGGTTTAGTAACAACACCACCATATGCATATTTTTGTACTTTTCCATTTACAAAAGCATTACCATCAGCATTTTCAAATAGACCACCTAAAAAACCAGCTAAAGGTTTAGTAATGTTTTGTTGTATTGCAATACGTACCATATCTGAAATTATACTATTTGCTAATTTTCTAAAATTTAATGTTCCTTTCATTACAAAATCTACTAAGGCATCCTCCATACGTTTTATACCATTAACAACAACATCACCAAATGCTTCACCAACACTTTTTATACTATCTTTGAATGTATTTAATTTGGTAATCATTTCTTGACCAAAAGTTTTATCTAATTCATCACCAGTTTTTTTACCGTAATTTTCCATTGCTTCTAATTGACCAAAGAAAATTTGTGAAAAAATCTCTTCACTTCGTTCTGCATCTTTAGCTGTTTGATCAAAAAACTCTTTAGCAGTTTTGTAAGCACCGATTATATTAAATCTTCTATATTTTGAATAAACATCTAGATATACAAAAACGGCTTTACCCAAAAATTCAAATCCTTTATAAGTTGTAAATGCTGCTGCTGCTAAAACTTTTAGAGTATTTATCAAACCTTCAAATAATCCATCTAAATCTGCTCCATCCTCTGTGATATTACTAAACATATCTACTAAATTATTTAATGTTGGGAGTAAGGCATCTACAAGCTGTGATGTGAAACCTTGAAATTTTATACCTAGCAATGTTAATTGGTCATTAAATAATTCTGCGTTTTGTGCAAATCTATCTGATACTTCAAAATTTAATTCACTTAAAGAGACTGAACCATTATTTAATAAATTGACCATTTGTGAACCTGATCTACCGAATATTTCCATTGCAATGGCTGTTTTAGTTACGCCATCCTCCATTTCTGTAAATTTATCTGATATTTCATCTAGTACCTGTGAATTACTTTTTAATGTGCCGTCTGTATCTCTAACAGATATTCCTAATGCATCAAAAGCATCTTTATAGGTTGCAACACCTTGATCTGCTTCTCTCATAGATTGAGATAGTCTTTTAAGTCCTTTTTCTATTGTTTCTTGGCTTACACCAGCTAATTTACCTGCGTTTACATATGCCTGTAATGTATTGGCTGCTATACCTGTCTGTATTTCTAACTTACCAAAAGCATCTGCTGCATCTATAGTTCCTTTTACCATACGTATAAAAACACCAGCAGATAATATTAGACCTAACGCACCAAATGCCTTATTAAGTCCTGACATTGCCATACTTAAATTTTTTACTCTACCCTGTACGCCCTGCATAGAATTACCAAGACGTTTTATAGATCCTGCACCTACAGTTTTTGCTGCTACTACTAAATCAAACTTCGCAGCCATCTATTTATTCTCCTTACTTATTGTTTTTAATATTGATGCTTCTATAACTTGTATGCTTTCCATTAAGTCTATAGGTTTATCTGTATACAGTTTAATCATTTCTATCACAGATGTATAGTCTAAACCAATAATTCCACTCATACCTACACGCCATTGCGTCTGTACTTTTAAAAACATCTTTACAGCCTCCCAATTTTCTAAATATACATAAAAATCTTTTTCTATTTTTTTCTTCGTAACAGTAACTCCTAGTACTGCATCATCTTCTGAAGTTTTATCTATGACAGTTGAACCAGAAGCCCAATATTCACCTGCCTCTATAAGTTTTTTATGTTCTTATTTTTACAGGATTCTACAAAAGCATAAGATATTGCAGTCGCAACACCTCTTACATCTAATAATTTGTCTCTATTAGATTTATTAAAAGGTACTTCAGAACCGTCTGACATTTCCATACCTTCCCAACCCACTAATATTTCTTTCGCAACATCTACATCTAACATTTCTTGATTTGCAACCTGTTTCATCATTTCTTGCAACCTAGATTGTGAAATGTTTTTAAATTCTGCAAAAAAATCCTGTGTTTCTGTTTCTTTACCAACAGGTACTTCTATTTCTACTTTGCATTTGTAGGTATTGCTTTGATCTAAAACAAAAGCCATTTAATTAATAGTATCTACAAACTAGGGTAGACCCTTTTTATAATCTATGCAACTTTAGGTATAGACTAAACTAAATTCATTATTAGCTGATGCTGTAGGTGTTGCCATAAATGGAAGATTAAGCATAGTTATACCGTCTGATTCAGAGTAAGTAGGCTGACCTAAATCAGTTTGTGGACAAGATACAGTAACCTTGTTACCTGCTGTAGTTCCATGTAACCAAGTGTTTGTACCAGTTGATGTGCCAGTATAATCTGTAAAAAAGTTATGACTAGATAATGCAACAGATTCTATTACTGCTGTACCTGATGGTCTGCGGTCTGTAATTAATACTTCTTTTGTGCCACCTACTAATTCTCTATAAATAACTTCATTATTAAAATCTAAATTCCATGATTGTAACGCTGCAGAAAAACCAAATATCTGAAAAGCAGAAGTACTACCATTTTTAAATATTAATGGTGATGCCTGATTGCTTACTGTTACAGTTGGTAAAGCATCATCAGTTGGTGCATTAAATATACCTGTTAAAGAAAAAGATATACGTGGAATATTGTTTACTTCGCAATTAATACTAAATGTACCTCTACATCCTGTAACAATATGTCTGATGCCATCATAGTTAACAAATAATGTAACGCTATCTGATGGTGTTGATACAGGTGCATAAGTAACTGTATTACCACCGCTTATTGTTTCACTAAGTCCACAAGCTTGTAATATTGCACCATACTTAGGTGCTGTACCTGCACTTCCACTACCTGACATTTCAACATCAAAGGTTACATTAACTCTTGTATTAGCAGGTATTACTTCATAGTTACCCATATATGGCCTTATTAAATCTCTACTAACCTCATCACTTTGTATAGGTTCTATATTTAAATCTATTACCTGTACATAGTTAGCACTACCTGTTGGGTTAGGGTTTGTACCATAGCTTGATTCTGCTTTCGCTAATATGCTTCTTTTTCTGTGTAGCTTAGGCATTGTTACATTAAATCAGTATGTTTATATAATATAGGTTTTTAGCAATAAA
>FUFK010043785.1_pt1 | contig 14883 bp, 14 predicted proteins | sample 1021851 | NCBI WGS metagenome assembly FUFK01 (sample SAMEA51879418, study PRJEB19060) | metagenome | reverse complement strand
TGTTTGATACATTAACAGGTGGTGCAGCTGCAAATGTTAGAGAATTAAATTTAGGTACAGTATGGAATGAGTGGAACAATAACTGGTCAAGTGTTGATATTGCTGGCACAGAGAGAACAACAAGAGCAAGACAAAGTAGAGGTTTTTGGCCATTTGTTAGAAATGTAGATAGAACAACGGTAAGCACACAAGAGGTCAACAATAGAACAAGAACAGGTGTGAGAACAACATTAGTACCTGGTGGTTTAAGAGAAACTAGTATTGGTAACAGAGTTGTACAGGTTGCCTTCGCAACATTTATAAGAGCAAAAGATATTTCATTTACTGCAAGAGGTTTAAAACCTGACACAAGAATATTCCCATTCTTTGATGGTGTTGATGTATCAACATATGTGACACCAACAGGATCAACAGCAGGTGCTGCTTTAACAACAGACGCTGCTGGTACTGCTTCAGGTGTATTTGCTTTACCTACACCAACAGTTGATACAAATCCAAGATGGAGAGTAGGTAAGAGAGTATTCAGATTAACTTCAAGTTCAACAAACGTAAAAAATGAAGGACTAATAACAACATCAGCAGAAGCAGACTATACAGCAAAAGGATTAGTTCAAACAGTTCAAGGAACGGTTATCTCAACTAGAGAGACAAGAGTTCAGAGAACAACACAAACTGACCAAAGTCAAATTATAGGTGCTACTGGTACTAGGGTTGTTAGAGATAATAGTGGTGCTTGGTTTGATCCAGTTTGTCAATCATTCATGGTCGATCAGACTAATGGTATATTTGTTTCAAGTATTGAGGTCTTCTTTGCAACAAAAGCAAGTGCCCTACCTGTGACACTACAAATTAGAACAATGACAAATGGTTATCCAACTACAACTGTTTTACCATTTGCAGAAAAAACCATACAAGCTGCTGATATAACAACATCAACAGACGCTTCAGAAGCAACTAAGTTTACATTCCCAAGTCCTGTATTCTTACAGAATGGTATTGAATATGCGTTTTGTGTAATTACAAACAATGATGAATACACAATGTACACTTCAAGATTAGGACAAACTACTTTAGATGGTTCAAGATTAATTTCTCAACAACCATATTTAGGAAGTATGTTTAAATCACAAAATGCTTCAACATGGACATCTGAACAAAATGAAGATGTTAAATTTAGAATTAATCGTTGTAAATTTGATACAAATACAACTGGTACAGTTCATCTAGTAAATGATGTGGTGCCTGCTAAAACATTAAGATTAAATCCTATTACAACAACAAGTGGCTCTGCTGACATAACGATACATCATAGAAATCATGGTATGCATACCACAGCAAATAACGTGACTATTGCTGGCGTGCCTTCAGGTTCTTTTAATGGTATTTCTTCTACAAATATCAATGGTACATATACTGCAATTAAAAATATTAAACTACACTCTTACCAAGTGACAGCACAAAACTCTGACACTGCTTCTGCAACAGGAGACATTGGTGGTTCAGCTGTGACTGCAACAAGAAACATGATGTTTGATGTAATTAAACCTGTCGCAGGAGTTATTCAACCACCAGAAACATCAATTAGTTCAACACTAAGAACGACTAGTGGAAGAACATTAGAAGGTGGTGAGACAGAATTCCAATTAAAAGGTACTTCTAAACAGATAGCGGTAGAGTTAAACGAAGATTATTATATGACAGCACCTCAAATAGTTGCTTCTGCAATCAATGAGACAAATGAGATGTCAGGTAGTAAATCATTAACACTTGCAATAAGCATAAACTCAACAACTGGTAATGATAACTTATCACCAGTGATTGACACAACAAGATTAAGTGCTCATGTGATTAGAAATCACTTATTTAATCCTACTTCAGGAACAACAGTTGACTTTGTTGCTGATACAGCAAAAAGAGGTGGTAGTTCACCTGCTAAGTATATCACAAAACCTGTGATATTAGAAAATGCTTCAACCGCTTTAGATATTCGTTTATCTGCTTACATTCACTCAACTGCTGAAGTGGAAATGTATTTTAGATTATCAGACGCTGCAGATTCAAGAAACATGCATGAAATAGTATGGACACCTTTCAACTCTGACGGAAGTCCTGATAAGGCAATTAAACCTGAAGATGATGATAGATCATTTAAAGAATATCAATATAGTGCAAGTGATCTAACACCATTCACAGCATTTCAATTAAAAATTGTTATGAAGGGTACTAACAGTTCTTATCCACCAAGAGTAAAAGATTTAAGAGGAATTGCTTTGGCAGTTTAATTGTATGTCAACACTTAAAGTTAAAGGTCATACACATTTAGTTCGAGACTTAAAATCACAAGCAATAATCAATACAGACTCGGATGCCTATGCTCGTTATATGGCAAGAAAAGCTAAACAAGAAAAAAAAGATGACGAGGTGAGAAAAGTAATTAGAGATGTTAATCAAATTAAAAAAGAGATGTTTGAGATAAAAGATTTATTAAAGAAGGTAATAGATGGCAGATAGATCAGTAGCAGCAACGAGTACAATGAACGATCTTAGACGAGAGTTTAATGGATCGGCAAGAGATATAGGTGACATTGCTGATATATTAAGTGCAAGCAGCTATATCGCTTCTTCGACAGATGTTATCGAAGCAATCGTTGCTATCAACGCACAGGTACCTGAGGTAAAGACAGACGCATTTACTTTTCCTGGTCGTACTATGGTGTTTGAAGGTGCAACAGATGACGCTTTTGAAACCACTTTAAGTTTTGCTGAACCAACTGCTGATAGAACACATACTCTACCAGACGCTGGTGGATCAATAATGTTGACTGATAATGCTGATACATCAACTGATAAAACTTTTACAACACCAACTATTACAAGTCCTGTTTTTAACACAGGCGTTAGTGGTACTGCTGTATTAGATGAGGACGATATGTCCTCAGATTCAGCAACAAAAGCTGCAACACAACAAAGTATTAAGGCATACATTGATAATCAGATTGATACAGACATGGACGTGCCTATCACAACTGATAGTGGTTCAATACAGATAACTTTAGATTCTGAAACATTAACTGTTGCTGGTGGATCAAATGTGACGACAAGTGCAACTGGTAATGCAATCACGGTTACTTTGTCAAGTAGTGTAGCAACACTATCAGGAACAGAAACATTTACAAATAAAACTTTTACAGCACCAACAATTAATACACATACTTTTAGTTCAGGAACAACAACTGCAGGAATGAGTATTGGTGCAAACGGTATAGTATTTGAAGGTGCAACTGCTGACGCACATGAGACAACTTTAACAGCAGCAGATCCAACACAGGATAATACAATCACAATACCAGACGCAACTATGACGGCAATAACAACAGCGACACACGCTAATCAAGCAAATCACATTGTAAGGTGTATCGCATTAGGATAGATAAATAATTTTATGGCAGATAGATCAGTAGCAACAACGGATACACTAGAAACACTTAGAACGACCTTCAATTCTCTTGCAGGTGATATAGGAGATATTGCAGATTTAACAGGTGCGAGTGGTGTTATTGCGTCTTCAACAGATGTGGTTGAAGCAGTCACTGCTTTAAACACAGAAATTTCTGCTATCAAAGCGGGTACTGCTGTATTTGAAACTCAACTAACTTTTGAAGGTGATACAGATGACGCACATGAAACAGTTTTAGCGATTACTGATCCTACAGCAGATAGAACAATTACAATACCAGACGCAAGTGGTACAATTGTGACTACGGCTGCCACACAAACTTTAACAAATAAAACACTCACAAGTCCTACATTAACAAGTGCTGTTTTAAATACTGCTATTTCAGGTTCAGCATTTTTAGATGAAGATGATATGAGTTCTAATAGTGCAACAAAATTAGCGTCTCAACAATCTATCAAGGCATATGTAGATAGTCAAATTACTTTACAAGATTTAGATATCACAACTGATAGTGGTACGATTGCAATAGATTTAGATAGTGAAACCCTAACAATCGCTGGAGGAACAGGTATTACTACAACTGGTTCTAGTAATCAGGTAACAATAGGAACCTCTGCTGATGTGGTTACACTAACAGGAACACAAACATTAACAAATAAAACTTTAACAAGTCCTACTTTAAATTCACCAACAATTACTACACTAACTGCAACACAATTAGCATTGACAGACGCAAGTATAGTATTTGAGGGTGCAACTGCTGACGCACATGAAACTACATTGACGGTTACTGACCCTACGGCAGATAGAACAATTACATTACCTAATGAAACAGGAACACTAATAACATCAGCAAGTGCTGCTACAAATGCGTTTTCTATTGCATTGGCAGCTGCTTTAGGATAGACTTATAAATAGTATAAAAGAGAGAGAATATGGCATTATCAACAATATCAGGAACAACAGGAATAACAGACGCAACTATTACCTCTGCTAAATTAGCAGACTTTACAGCGGCTGTTGATTTAAATGGTGTAGAATTATTACTAGACGCTGACGCTGATACGTCAATCTCAGCAGATACAGACGATAGAATTGATTTCAAGATTGCAAATACAGATCACTTTTCTCTATCTAGTAGTTCTGGTGATACAGTTTTTAAACCTCTAACAGACGCAAAAGATTTAATTTTTCAACAATATGATGGTAATAAAGTTTTAGAAATCAATGACTCAGGTTTTGTGGGTATCGGTGGTAACTCAAACGCTGCTGGTGAAATAAGAATTTTTGAAGATACAGACGATGGTAACAACTATGTTGGATTAAAAGTTGGTAATGTATCTACAGCATATACACTAGTATTTCCTAACGCTGACGGATCAAACGGTCAGGCAATGGTCACAAATGGTTCTGGTGTTTTATCTTTTACAGATGTTTCAAGTGCTGCTGATGACATATCAGCAGGTGACGCTGCTATCAATCTTACAACGACAGCAGGTAATATTACAATAGACGCACAAGGTAATGATACNGATATTATATTTAAAGGAACTGATGGTAGTGCTGATACAACATTNTTAACANTTGATGGTAGTGCTGCTGGAGAAGCAACTTTTAATGCTGGCATAGTTATTGCTGACGCTGGCAATATAGGTTCTGCTTCTGACAAAGACGCAATTGCAATATCTTCAGGTGGTGTTGTAACCATGAATCAAATACCAGTGTTTAGTGCTGGTATAAACGTATCTGGTGGATCAATCGCAGGCACACTTTCTACTGCTGCTCAAGCAAACATTACAAGTTTAGGAACATTAACAGCATTGACTGTTGATGATGTTGCAATTGATGGTAAAGTTGTAACCATGACAGGTTCAACTAGTGATACTGCTACAATAACAGTAGGCACTAACGGAACATTAGACATTGTGACAACAGACGATTCAGCCGCTGCTGCAAATATTCAAATTACTGCTGATGGTACAGCGGAACTTGCTGGTACGACAGTCACTTTAGATTCAAGTGGTGATATAACATTAGACGCTGATGGCGCTGACATTAATCTTGCTGACGGTGGTACAACTTTTGGTACATTTACAAATAGTTCAAGTGACTTCGTAATTGACGCTGCTGTTCAAGACCAAGACATTATATTTAAAGGAGACGATAATGGTTCTGCTATTACAGCATTAACTTTAGATATGTCAGATGGTGGTAACGCTATATTTGAAGGTGGTACTATTGAATTAAAAAATAGAGGTGCCGTTTCAAATATTAAATTCTATTGTGAGAGTTCAAACGCTCACTGGACTGCATTAGAGTCAACTGCTCACTCAAACTATTCTGGTAACCTAACGGTTACTTTACCTGCCGCTACAACAATATTAGTTGGTAGAGATACGACAGATACACTTACAAATAAAACTTTAACAACACCAAAAATTGTTGATAATGGTTATATACAATTTGGTAATGACAATGAAGTAAGATTAATTCACGATCCAGATAAAGGTGTTATAGTTAAACATACTGCTACTGCTGACGATAAACCTGCTATGCTAACTTTACAAACTGGTGAAACAGATATGGCTGCCAATGACGTTCTTGGTAAGATAAACTTTCAGGCACCAGATGAGGGCACAGGAACAGACGCAATATTAGTTTCTGCTGCTATACAAGCAAAATCAGAAGGTGATTTCAGTGCTTCAGCAAACGCAACTTCATTAGAATTTATGACAGGTGCTTCAGAAGCAGCAACTGCAAAAGTAAGAATTACAAGTGCAGGTCATCTAGTACCGACAGCAGATGACTCTTACGATTTAGGAACAAGTTCTCTGCAATGGAGAAACATATACACAGGTGACTTACATTTATCTAACATGACAAAAGATATAGGTAATATAGTTGATGGTTCTAAAGGTGACTGGACGATCCAAGAGGGATCTGAAGATTTATTCCTAATCAATAACAATTCAGGTAAAAAATATAAGTTTAATTTAACGGAGGTTTAACAATGGCGTTTATATCAAACGGAACGACAATGTTAGACGCTGGTGCCTTCTCTGTAAGTCTAGGTTCAATTGTTCATATTAAGACCTTGACTGCTTCTAGTAGCGCTAATTTATCTTTTGTACATGGTACTTCAAGTGTGGTTTTTGATAGCACGTATCCAATATACATGTTTAAATTCATTAATATACACCCAGCCACAAACAATGTTCAATTAATGCATAATGCTTCAATAGACGCTGGATCAAATTATAATGTGGCTGCAACAACCACAACATTTGAGGGAGAGAGTTATGAATCAGATCAAGTTAGTACCTTAAATTATATAACAGGTCACGATCACGCACAAGACACAGGTGGTAAAAAACTTACTTACAATATGGGTAATGACAACGATCAATCATTGTCGGGAGAAATGTTGATGTTCAATCCAAGTTCCTCAACCTTCGTAAAACATTTTATAGCAAAAGTATCAAATTATCATCACGGTGATTACGAAAAAAACACACACACTGCTGGATATTATAATACTACCTCAGACGTGGACGCTATTAAATTTTTCATGTCTAGTGGAAATATAGATTCAGGAACAATTAAACTTTATGGAATAAAGGATAGTTAATATGGGANTTATATCAAACGGAACAACATTGTTAGACGCAGGCGCTTTAGATAGTGGAGTGGCAACAGGTTCTATGACACTTATTAAAACTTTAACTGCTAGTTCATCTTCTACTTTGTCTTTTGTTGACGGTGCTTCAAGTGTGGTATTTGATGGCACTTACAAGGAATATATTTTTAAATATATAGATATACATCCAGGAACAGACAATGTTAGTTTTACATTTAATTTAAGTGTGGATGCTGGTAGTAATTATAACGTGACAAAAACCACCACGTTTTGGGAAGCGTATCATAAAGAAGATGGTTCAGATCAATCTCTATCTTTTGCAGATGGTAGAGATTTACATCAATCAACTAATTATCAACAATTAAATGGTGGAAATGTGCAAGATGAAAATGACGGATCTATAAGTGGAACACTTACAGTTTTTGATCCTGCGAACACCACATTTGTAAAACATTTCTATTCTGTTTCAGAATCTAATGCTCATAATGCACATTATTCTTGGAATGGTTTTATGGCAGGATATGGTAATACTACGTCTGCTGTTGACGCCATACAATTTAAAATGTCCTCAGGGAATATAGACGCTGGAACAATCAAGATGTATGGAGTAAAATAATGGGATTAATTTCAAACGGAACAACAATATTTGACGCAGGCGCTATAGATAGTGGTGTAGCAAAAGGTGCTTTGACATTTATATCNAAACAAACAGCTTCTAGTTCAGCTACAATTAGTTTTACCTCAGGAATAGATTCTACCTACAAAGAATACTTATTTACTTTTAAAGATATTCATCCAGCCACAAATAGTGCAAATTTTCAAGTAAATTTTAGAGATGGTGGAACAGATTATGACGCTGTAAAAACAACTACTGCTTTTTTTGCTTTTCATCAAGCAAGTAATGGTAATACAAATCTTACATATTCAACTGCTTCAGATTTAGCACAAGGCACAGGATTTTTTAAAATAATGACTACTTTAGGAAATGATAATGAAGGTTCTGGTGCGGGAACTTTACGTTTATTCAATCCCAGCGGCACTACTTTTGTAAAGCATTTTATATCAAATTGTAATAATTGGCACTCTAATGATTCTAATGCTACGGTAAATTGGAACGCTGCTGGTTACTGCAATACAACGTCTGCAATAGACGGTGTTCAATTTAAAATGGATAGTGGCAACATAGACGCTGGGGATATATGTTTATATGGGATCAGTTAGAAAATGATTATAAATAGTATTAAAAGGAATTATTAAATGCCAAGATATCACAATATAAATGGGGAAATAGTACAGTTTACAGCAGAGGAAGAGACTGCTAGAGACGCTGAAGAACAGGCGTGGGCAGATGGTGCTCTCGCAAGAGCACAGGCAGAATTAAGACGAGAAAGAAATAGAAGACTTGCAGAAACAGATTTTTATGCTTTATCAGATGTCACTATGTCGTCTGATATGCAAACTTATAGACAAAATTTAAGAGATTTACCAAGTGGCAAAGACACGGTTGAGAAATGTGAGAATGTGACTTGGCCGACTAAACCATAGTAAAGGAAAAAGATGGCACTAACAAAGGCACAATTAATTGATCTAAACGCCAATGAGATGATTATCGATCTTGACGGCGATACTTCAATTACTGCTGATACAGATGACCAGATAGATATTAAGATTGCAGGTGCTGATGATTTCAGATTTACTGCAAACACTTTCACTGCTTTATCTGGTAGTACAATCGCTGCTCAGGCATTAACTGCTACAAGTCTTACAACGACTGGTGCAATTGCAATACCTAACGATGGTAATATTGGTTCAGCGGGTGACGCTGACGCAATCGCTATATCGTCATCTGGTGTTGTAACCTTTTCACAATCACCTGTATTTCCAGATGGTTCACTTGCTGTTGTAGATTTAGATATTGATGGTGCAACTGACATAGGTGCTGGTTTAGCAGACGCTGATTTGTTAATAGTAGATGATGGTGCAGGTGGTACAAATAGAAAAACTGCTATGTCAAGAGTTAAGACATACATCGCTGATGTAACCTTAACAACTGCTGCTCAAACAAATATTACTTCATTAGGAACTTTAAGTGCTTTAACTGTTGATGATGTTGCTATAGATGGCAAAGTAATCACTATGACAGGATCGTCTAGTGATACAGCAGTAATNACAGCAGGTACTAATGGAACATTATCAATTGTAACCACAGATGACTCTGCTGCCGCTGCTAATATTACAATCACAGCAGATGGTACTTTTGAAGCAGACGGTACAACAATAACTTTAGATTCAAGTGGTGATATTGTACTAGACGCTGACGGCGCTGATGTCACACTAAAAGATGGTGGTACTACTTTTGGTAGTCTTACAAACTCTAGTGGTGAATTAGTAATTAAATCAGGTTCAACACCAACAACGGCTGCAACTTTTAGTGGTGCAAATGTTACCTTTGCAGGAACAGTTCAAGGCACAACAATCACAGCAACAACTGCTTTCGTGCCAGACGCTGCTAACGGTGCAAGTCTAGGAACAACTTCTTTAGAATTTGCTGATTTATATTTACATGATGGCGCTCAAATACTGTGGGGTGCTGATCAAGATGTATTATTGACACACGTTGCAGACGCAGGATTAAGTTTAAAAACATCAGCAACAGGTGATGATACAAAGGCAACTTTAACATTACAAACTGGTGAGACAGATATCGCTGTTAATGATGTTCTTGGTGCAATAGACTTTCAAGCACCAGATGAGGGAACAGGCACAGACGCAATATTAGTTGCTGCTGGTATCGCTGCTGTTTCAGAAGGTGACTTTAGTTCATCTAACAACGCAACAAAATTAAGTTTCAAAACTGCTGCTTCAGAGGCTGCTGCAGAAAAAATGAGTTTAAGTTCTGCTGGTGTTTTAACAACATCAAGTAATATAGTATCAGGNGGAAATGTTGTAATAGCTGACGCAGGTAATATAGGTTCTGCTTCAGATACAGACGCATTAGCAATTTCTTCTGCTGGTGTTGTAACCTTCTCACAAAAACCAGTAATTAACTCTGGTGTTGCGATAGACAATATTACAATCGATGGCACAGAAATAGATTTATCAAGTGGTGATCTAACAGTTGATGTTGCAGGTGATATTACATTAGACGCTGATGGCGCTGATGTCAATGTTGCTGATGGCGGTACAACTTTTGGTCAATTTACAAATAGTTCAAGTGACTTTGTAATTAACGCCGCTGTACAGGATAAAGATATTATATTTAAGGGTGACGATGGTGGATCAGCAATCACTTCACTAACATTAGATATGTCAAACGCAGGTGCGGCTATATTTTCTGCTGCTGCCTACAACGCAGAAGCAACTCTAACAGACGCTTCAACAGTTTCATGGAATGCAATCACACAACCTGTTGCTAAGGTGACACTAGGTGGAAACAGAACAATAGGTGCTGCTTCTGGTGGTGTTGCAGGTGCATTTATAAGTATATTAGTAATACAAGATGGCACAGGATCAAGAACAGTATCATGGAACGCTGCATACGAATTTGCTGAAGATACAGCACCGACATTAACAACAACTGCCTCAAAGGGCGACCTTTTTGTTTTTAGATATAACGGATCAAAATGGTTAGAAGTAGGGAGAAATTTAGCGTTAACGCTATCATAATATTATGTTTGCATTAGTAGAATCAGGATCAATNACAANANTNTTAAGTGGTAATAGAGGTATTACCNTTGATGGTNTTCAACACCCTAGANCAATATTTACTNTNTGGACNGAAGCAGANAGAAATGCTATNGGTNTNTATACNNTTGANATNGATGANTCTAAAAAGAAAAAGTGAACAATGGTATNNNAANACAAATATAACTTANNCATTTGATNGTNGNAAGGTNACAGGATCATATGGTGACGCNACTGCAAAANCNCANGCTGATACTNNATNNACANNATCAGANATAGANNCAGNTAAAGCGNNNGAAGGTNCTGANNNTNATACAGTCAAANNNGAAGGTCTTAAAACANTNTTAATTAGANCAANTAAAAAAACANGCAGAANGCGAATTAAATAAAACAGANTGGTATATCACAAGAAAANCAGAAAAAGACACAGCAATACCANGTTCNATNACAACNCANAGNGANGCTGTGAGAGCAAAACAAGCAGAGATGGANACNGCAATCACAAATGCTTCTGANACTCCTGCGNTAGANACTTTATACACATANACNGAGCAAGANGACGGNAGNNTNACAAGACCTTTNGGNGAANTACCAANATTGGAGGATTAATAAATGCCTACTATACTAGGTGCGAACACATTATCAAGTGGTTATGATGTAGCTAACTCATTGAGGTTTAATGCTGCTGATAGTCCTAAACTTTCAAAAACAATATCTGATGGTCATGATACCAATGCAACTTTTTCATGTTGGTTCAAAAGAAGTAAAATTGGTGAAGCTCAAACTTTATTTGAGGTCTATGAGGACAGTTCAAATTTTTTTAGAGTAAGACTTGAAGCCGATGATTTACTACAAGTTAGAGATATGGAGAGCGGTGCAAATCAAACAAGACTTAAAACAACTCAGGTGTTTACGGATGTTTCTGCATGGTATAATGTGGTTGTTATAGTTGATACAACCGATGGGACTGCTGGAGATAGATGTAAAATTTTTATTAACGGCACAAGAGTGACTTCTTTTGGTACTGAGGTAAATTACGATCAAAATGATGTAATTCAAGCTGGTGTTAATGGTTCTAGTGCTATGCTTGGCGGAGCTGGAGCAAATAATAATTATCTTGATGGTTACATAGCAGAGGCAGTCTTTTTAGACGGAACATCACAGGCAGTTTCTGGTTTTGGAGAGTTTGATGAGGACAGTCCAACCATATGGAAACCAATTGATGTATCTGGTTTAACCTTTGGCACAAATGGATTTTATTTAGATTTTGAAGATAGTAGTAATTTAGGTAATGATAAAAATGGTGGCACAGACTTAACAGAAACTAATATAGTTGCAGCAGATCAATCTACGGATACCTGCACAAATAATTTTTGCACGCTTAATCCATTGTATAATCATGATGGAAGTTATACATTATCAGAGGGTAATACACAATTTTTAGGCACTGGTGGTAACGATCACACTCTTGGAACATTAGGAGTTCAAGGTTCTGGAAAATGGTATTTTGAAGTTGAGTTTGACACAAATAAAGAAGCATGTTATGCTGGTTTTGCTGACAGTGATTTAGCAAATAATTTAGCAAGTGACGCTGCTGGCGTGACCACATTTATAGGAATGTATAGAGATGATGAGACCCTCAACATTGGAGGTAGTAGTGAAGGTGCTTATACAAGTGTTGCAAATGGAGATATATTTGGATTTGCAATGAATTTAGACGCAAGTAGCGGTTCAAGAACAGTCATCATTCAAAAAAATGGCAGTACGATAGATACAATAACCATACCAACTGCAAACGAAGATAATATTTTTATACCAATTGTTGGAGATACTTCGTCATCAGACGGATTATTAAAATGTAATTTTGGCGGAACACCTAATCCAACACCTTCAAGTGGTGTTGCGGATGCAAATGGACATGGTTCGTTTGAGTATAATCCAACTATTAGTGGAGTTGATTATTTAGCACTATGCACTAAAAACCTAGCGGAGTTCGGATAATGGCTTATACAACGATAGATAACCCAGAGCTTCATTTTCAAACAGCACTATGGAATGGAACAGGAAGTGCTTTATCTGTAACCTTACCTGGTTCTGAAGATATGCAACCAGATATGGTTTTAGTAAAAAATAGAGACCTTGCCTCGGACTGGAGAATAACAGATAGTGTCAGAGGAACATCCGCACATTTAGTTCCAAATGGTACCGATGCAGAGGATAGTTCCTCAACAGCATTAACAGCTTTTAATAGTGATGGATTTTCTGTGGGAAGTGAACAATCTTATAGTAGAAGTGGTGATACTCATGTTGGTTGGTGTTTTAAAGGTGGTGGATCTGCTTCGACCAATACAAATGGTTCAATAAATTCTTCTGTTTCAGCTAACTCTACTGCTGGATTTAGTGTTGTTTCTTGGACATCTGATGGATCAGACGCTACGATAGGTCACGGATTATCATCAGCACCAAAACTTATAATACACAAACACAGAACAGGAACCGTTCAATGGAATGTATATGCTGATGCCCCAAATGCTGGGACTGGTGGTTATTTAAGAATTGATAGTGTTAATGCTTGGGCATCCAACTCTGGTTTTTTTGGGACTGCCCCAAATTCAACTGTATTTTCTCCAGGATCACACTCTTATATGAGTGGTGATAGCAATACAAATATTGCTTATTGTTTTGCAGATGTAAAAGGTTATCAGAAAATAGGAAGTTATAAGGGAAATGGAGACTCTAGTAATGGTCCAATGGTGTACACTGGCTTTAGGCCTGCTTTTCTATTAATTAAAGAAGTTGATGGATCAGATGTGTGGGCATTGTACGATAACAAGAGACTTGGTTACAACACTGCTAACTACACTTTAGAGGTAGACGGCAATGGAGCAGAGGGAACAGCGACTGGTAGGATGCACCTATTAAGTAATGGATTTAGATTGTCTTATAACTGGACGCCTACTAATACTGATGGACAAACCTATGTATATTTAGCGATAGCTGAAAATCCTTTTGTTTCATCTAATGGTATACCTGTAAACGCTAGATAGAATATGACTAAAAGACTTATAAATAGTCTTATAAATATAANAAAAAACAAAGTAAAGGGAAAATAACAATGGCTAATGATTTTAAGAGATTTTGTGTACCCAATGTAGGCACTTCAAACACTACATTATACACGGTTCCTGCTGGATCAGGTTCAGCTGCCCTTGAAACAATCGTAATTGGTATTACTATGGCAAATAAATCTACGGCAGGTATAACTGCAAGTATTTTTATTGACAATGAGGATGGATCAAATGATGTCTTTATAGTCAAGGATGCTACAATTCCTGCAGGTACCTCGTTAGAAGTGATGTCAGGAAATAAATTAGTATTACAAAACGATGGATCAAATGCAGATGTTCTAGAGGGAATTGCAAGTGCAGCTTCTTCTCTAGATATAACCGTATCAGTTTTAGAGGACGTGTAATAGATGGCATATATAGGACAAGAACCAGTAAATACTTTTAGTCCACTACCTACGAAAGATACTTTTACAGGTGATGGATCAACTACTACTTTTGACTTGGGATCAGCAGTTGTAAGTGGCGGTGAGAACGCACTAGAAGTTTTTGTAAATAACGTAAGACAAGAACCAGGTAGTGGTAAAGCATTTACGTTAGGACTAGATGGAAGTAATGAATTAAAAAGAATTACCTTTTCAGCTGCTCCAGCGAGTGGTGCTTCTATATATGTAATTAACGACAAGACAAGTTCAACATCTGTCATAACACCATCAGATTTAAATGGTGCAGAATTAATTTTAGATGCTGATGCTGATACATCTCTAACAGCAGATACAGACGACAGAATAGATTTCAAGATCGCAGGTTCAGATCACTTTGCTTTTCTAGGTAGTTCAGGTGATACAGTTATTAAACCTTTGACAGACGCAAAAGATATTATCTTTCAACAATTCGATGGCAACAAAGTATTAGAGATAAATGATGATGGTTTTGTTGGCGTTGGTGGTAATAGTAATGCATCTGGTGAGATAAGAATTTTTGAAGATACAGATAATGGATCAGGCTATGTGGGTTTCTCAGCACCGAATGTCACAACA
>FUFK010069615.1_pt1 | contig 14884 bp, 5 predicted proteins | sample 1021851 | NCBI WGS metagenome assembly FUFK01 (sample SAMEA51879418, study PRJEB19060) | metagenome | reverse complement strand
TGCGGGCTGTGTAGTCGCTCAAAACTTGTGGTATTACCACAGACTCCCATACCTGTACGTTCTCTGCAACTACGTCTCCGTCAGGGTTCAGGAACTCGCCAGAGTCAAAGTCTACGCTATAGCCCTCTTCGATAGCCAGTTGCGTGTAGTGAATGCTGTTGTTTGCTAGCGTCCAATCTGCAAGCGGGTTGTACCCGTATGGCTCGGACAGCCTCTGTACTACGCCGAGATTGAGAGAAAGCTTCTTGCCTAGGTTCAGCCTGCCTCTCTGCGACCCCTCGAAGTAGCTGACGTCTGCAAAGCCGTCCTGCAAGTACTCCACTTTGGCAATCCAGTTTTTGGCTACGTATCTGAGGAAGTGGTCTTGGTTGAGGAACTCTACACCCTGCTGTCTCTGGTACGACCCCTGGAACAGGAACTCAAACCCCTTGACCTTTCCGATCGTGGCCGCGTCGCTGTAGGACTGCTCGTTGCCGCTGTAGAAGTTGTTGGCCCTGTTCTCGTATGAGAACCTAGCAATCTTTCTTACGCCTGCTGTGAGCGAGTAGTCGAACGGCGTCTCGATGACATCGACTTGCAATGGTCCGTTGGCTACGGAGTATACATCTACGTCAGACACGGAGTTGTTTCCGCTGAACGCTGTGTAGAACGTAGCAAACTTAAATGTCTTCTTCANGAACTGCGCTTGCGCTTCGCAGCTCAAAAGACAAAGAACCAAAGCAAGAATCAACCTCATCTCTTCAAAATCTTTTTAGTCAGAATAACCTTACCCTCTACCATCCAGTCAACCAAGTACATCCCGTTCTCCAAGGAGTGCATACCGATGACGGCTGACATAGTTCTCTCGATTACAACCTTTCCGTTCAGGTCTCTCACTCGGCACAAGGAACCAGGCAGAGTAGATACGTAGATCACGTCATCGAATGGGTTGGGGTATACGTTCAGGTCGTTTACGCTGTACACTTCTGTGACAAAGTTTGTTGTGTACTCACAAGTACCATCGTCATCTGTAGCGTCGGGGTTGTAGTTGTCTGCCAGCGGATCGGTGCAGCCAGGGATTTCAAGCTGGTCGCAGATTCCATCCTCGTCAGTATCGTACTCGCACTCCCCGTCGCAGTCGTAGTACAACTCTGGGTATTCACATCCCCCGTCGTCCAAGGCAGCCTCTGGTAAGTAATTGCAAGCAGTCTCGTCTGTACATCCAGGGATACACCATGCACTAGAGATGTTAGGTAATACCTCCACATACGTGTTGTTGTAGGTCCACTCGTCTATACCGAAGTCCAGCCAAGAGAAAGGTGATGGTCCGTTTACATCCAGCAGATGCAGGCTCAACACTCCGTCCACGTAGAGCTTGGGCCATTCCTGAACTGCGCTGTCCCCAGACTCAAGCGGGAGATAGCTCTGACCAGTAAAGCAAACGGTGTCATTGGTTTGACCCAACACCTGAAACTTGATGCACAGCTCTGTGATATCGTCTGTCCCAAGGTTAGTCATGTATATGCTAGGCTCTAAGTAAGGACCGTATTCGTCACAGCCCGTATTGTAAAGCACGGTGTCAATAGCAAGATCAACGCTGAGCATCTCCTCGCAAATGTGCGCGTCTGGGACGATCATTGTTAACTCGTTGTTCAGCGTGTTGACCTCGCCCACAGCATTGACAACTTCGATTGTGTATGGCTCACCGAACCCGTCATAGTTCAACCATCCCAAGTAGTAGTACCTGGCTTCGTTAGGGTCTAGTGACCAGTCGAATATCGTTGTGTCAGGACACACCTCAATACCATTCTTCTCGTAGCAGAAGTAATCGCACGTTTCATCACCGATGTTCGTAATCGTGAAGTGTACAGAGAAATAAGGGTTAGGACCAAGACAGAGGCTGTCGGTATACAGGTCCTGTACGATCAGATCTGGCTGAGCAGAGGCTGCGGTAGAAATTAAAGCCAGTGCGAGAGCTAAGTGTCTCATTGTTTAGATATGTTTTTTACGATGGATCTACCGTCATGCCTGATAACAACTTGATATAACCCCACTGGCATTCCAGACATATCAACTTCATTATCAGTAGTTTGCGGAACGACGAGCGCTCCGATAGAATTGTAAACTTCGATGGTTACAAGATTGCTAGACCTTACACTCAAGGTTCTAGCCACTGGGTTTGGGAACACCTTGATTTCAGAACCAAAGTAAGGGATGTAGGTGGCGGTTCCTTCTTCGCAGTAGNTGTACAGATTCACACAGGTGTCGTCCCACTCAGANTCNCAGCAGTACGGGTCAACGTCAATCACCCACATGTAGCACTCGTCGTTNGCCCAGTANGGATCGCCTGGCTCCCCTACNCANCCAGCATCATACAGGCAGGATTCGTTGTCTGGTGTGTTTGCCTCTTCGTCGTAGTTGAAGGCGTTGATGTCTGTGCAGCCTACGATCACAGGGACGCAGCTCTCGTTATCAACATTCGCTTCTTCATTATAGTTCAAGGCTTCGGGATCGGTGCAACCNAATACCGCTAGNACTTCGCAGCTGCCGTCGTCAAAGTCTGCTTCGTAACCTTGTGTGTAGTACTCTAAGTATCCCGCCTGTGTACACCCAGCTGCATAGTAACAGCTTTCATCATTCGTGTTGGCTTCCTCGTTGTAGTTCTGTGCGTCTACATCNAAGCANCCGTAAATGTATGNTACACAGCTAGTTCCGCAGTACGGAGTNAAGTGGTANACGTTCCANTCTGGGTTGCTGAACGGCTGAAGAGCACCCTGCCCGTTATCAAAAAATGGATTGTTCCCCTCGATCATCAGGGTATCTCCAGCCTCGTTGGTTATAGTAATAGAGTTGTGCAGCGTCTGAAACTCGGTCTCTTGTGGAGGCTGTTGTGGGCTACCGATCTCGAAGTAGTATACGTCTACCTCTTCGTCAGAATCCAGCACCAAGTCCCACGACTGAGAGAACTCGCCTGGCCCTACAGTAAAGATCCACTGAAGGTCCCCCTGCTTAATGCCTACGTGTGAGTTACCCCATCCGTCACCAGCATCGTCCTCAAGTGTAATGGTTGTCACACAGGGGCTGTTCAGGTCGGAAATAGTGGCATCAGCATCGTAGTTGAAGGCCGTTGTGTCCATGCACCCCCAGGTGTGAAGCGTGATGCAATCTCCTGGCTCCGTAGCCTCTGGGTTGTATTCAACGTAATCGTCGTCCATGCAGCCGACTACTGGAGGATCGACAGGGCAAGGGTCCACGAACACAGCTCCTGAGTAAGCTACTGTGCCGCCGCCCTCTGCAAAGGCAATGTCCTCAAGCTCCCACACAACAGAGTCATTGCATGCCGTGATGACTACGCCGCCGTCAGCGACACCGCCAGTTGCACTTCCATTCAGACCGTCACCGTATGTGTCTGTAAGGATGAGCTCAAAGCCCAGCGACACACAGAAGTCGTAGGTATACGTAGCTAGCTGATCCCCGAAGTTGAACTGTCCTGGAAGCACCTGTTCGTAGAACTGACCTACAGCCAAGTCAACCAGTGTAAACCCAGTCTCGTTGGGCCAGTTATCTAGAGTCAGCTCCATCGATACAAACGCCTCACCTTCTGGGCATTCGCTTACATTGCATGTGCCGTTGTCCTCTGTAGCCCAAGGGTTGTAGTTGTTGGATGATTCGTCCATACATCCAGGGATCGGCAGCTCGCAAGGTACAAGGGTAAACGGAATAGTCAGCTCAGGACCACCGAAGTCGTACACAGCCGTGTCCAATCCGCAGTTGTTGGTCAAGCTGAACCAGCCCTCACCAAAACCACAACAGATTCCATCTCCGAACGCATCGTAGATTACAAACTCGTAATCGCCAGGAGGCAGAATCACCATGCTGTTGAAGAGATTGTTGCCGAAGTACCCACCAGGCGACTCAGCCACTACAGCTGGTCCTGCTGGCAAGTTAGGGTCGTATATCTCCCAGCTTGTTTCGTTGCCATACTGGTCCGTNAACACGGATACGTTTACCCAACCAGGCTGAGCAACCGCACAAAGCGGAAACAATAAAAACAACAATACTCTTAGCATCTTACTTCTTTGCTTTTTCGATGGTCCTTCCAGCGAAGTACGCACCGAATGCTGTTAGCATTAATATCTCCAACAAAGATACGTAACTATCCTTGACGTTAAATGGGAGTTCATCGAGTGAGTCGAGCACCATTGTGACCATGAACATAGCCATCAGAGCGATCAACGTGACGGGTCTAATAAGCTTNGCNANNTTGACATCGCTGCCCATATCNGCCTGCCANCGCTCNGTTACGTTCTTNTGGAACTGGACCTCCGCATCNATCTTAGCTTTTGCTTCTGCTGGGTCAATGCCTGGCTCCTTCTTTATCAGGTTCTTTACAATGGCGAGACCCCCCTTGTCTGGGAGGAGGTCACCTACTGTCTCTAATACGTTAGGGGCNTTGCTCTTGAGCCAAGCNCCCAACTTAGTGTCTTTAATCTTGTCCACGGAATTGTTCGTATCTCTGGTTAAACATCATGACTAGCTTTCTTTCTCTATCCATCAATCGCTGTAGGGTGGAGACTCTCTCGCCGTAATTAGTAATCTTCTTTGCAGCTCTCTTCTCAGCGCGTACAGCTTTGAGCGCTTTGTTAATCTTCTTCAGGTCTTCGTTGAGCTGACCAATTCCCTTGTATCTGTCTCCAGCGTCGGGGATTCTGTTCTCCTTGTACTCAGCGACAAGCTGCTTGATCTCAACCTCCCTGTCTTTGAACAGCTGCATATCATAGTACTTAGACGGCTCACCGTACACGATACGCGCGAACGGGATGTCGTTGAAGTCCAGGTCAATTGGGTTCTCCGTCCTGTCGGCAACAATCTTACGTCCTGTCTCGATCGAGCGAGTAACAAACCTACCCGTACCTCCGAGGAAGTATTCGAAGATGTACCAACTTCCGTCAGGGTTGATATCTATGATGCCTGGCACATCCTCTGACCCACCCGTAGCTTCGTTCAGCCAGCTGAAGAACTGCTTGATTTCCTCTGGAGAGCGGAACGACATAGACGAGTTTGGCTTTGGTGTTCCGAACGGGTACTGCTCCGCTTTTACTGGTCCTCCGAAGTAGGTTTCATTGAATGCGAACGCCTCGAAGAAAGGTTTAAAGGCTGTGGGGATCGACGTCTTAGCGAACTGAGTGCCAAGGTTTTCTGCNTGTCCNAANCTNATTGGNGAGAACGCATTNACNANCGACATAGCCATAAANGCNAGCCCTTCNAGNGCCTNCTTGTCNCCTGANGCNACCTCNACAGANGTNGTNCCGATGTTTGCNAAGATGTTGTACCCGTAGGGCATTGGGATCTTCCAGTAATTCTCACCGTCAGGTCGCATGATAATCATGTTTCTCTCCTTGACGTAATCAGGAATCTTATTGTAGAACAGAGTGCCATCCTCATCCTCGTCTGATGCAGCACGATTCAACAGTGTGAGCAGGGCATTCATGATAATCATCCCACCTGCCGCTTTCTGGGCCGTAGTTGCTCTCTCGTACCACTCTCTTCTTGATCCGTCAGGTCTTACTGGAGGCTTAGTGCCGATAAGAGAACGACCAAGCCTTGCTGTACCCTGTACAGAAGCGTTGAAGAAGAGGTATGTAGCATTAACTGCTGCGCCCCATTCACCCTGCTTGTTAAAGTTTACGGTGATGTTCTTAGCAAACTGCGCTGCCTTCTCTCTACTTACGCCTCCCTCGCGGGCTGCTATGTACGATGACAATCGGATGCTGTTCTCGAATGCGTCGTTCATCCCCTCTACAAACTCAAGCGCACCCTTGACTCCACCAATAACCTTCTGCCCAGCAGTCTTACCACTATCATCAACTTGCAATTGGCTAGCGATATCCTCTAGGCTCTTCTGATAAGCCCATCCTGTCTTGCCTCCATCAGCCTTAAACTCCTCGTAGTACTTCATGATGAGCGGGTCGGTCTTGCCCCCTACCTCATCCCTCACGAGAGTCTTCAAAGAAGGTCCGACCANCTTGAAGATNCTGTTCATAGCNGCCGTNCCNTTCAGGAATCCACCNTCGATCTCTGACTCNGCNGAAGCATTGAATACAGCAGACTGAATATCACGAGAGAAGTTGCTCAAGATAAATTCAGGGTTACGGGAGGTAAATGCTGCCCTCAACCACGAGTTTATAGACCCCATAGCCTTCACGAAATAGTTCGTCTGAGGCATATTCATCTTACGCAGCGATTGAGCGTAGCTAGCGTCCTTAAAACGAATGGCTTTCTGCACCCCGTTCACACGTACAGAGACGATGTTCGGGTCGTCGCTCTTGTATCCGTCCTCCTCTTTGTCGAGCACCTGCCATACACCAGGGTTAGGATTGTTCTGAGCGAGGTTGTACAAGGCGTTCATAGCCTCGTTCGTTCTGCCCTTAACGTGGACCGCAGCGTTCTGCCCGATGGTCTGTGCTACGATGTTTGTAGTCTGAGTAAATCTACCTCTAGCCTTCTTTGTGGTGGCTCCAGACACGCTGAATCCAGTACCTCCGTTAGGGTATGGAGAGTAAGCGAGGTCCTCTTCATCAACAGACTTGCCTTGAAGCGGAACATAGTCCTTGAACATTTTCTCAAAAGCATCGATCGTTTCTTGAGATTCAAGTCCGAGCTCCACCATGGTGTCTCTCGTGTTCTGCATGATTTCTCTCACGATAGAGGCCGCCTCCTCAAGCTGTTGTCTTTTCTCTTCAGACTTACTGTCAAGGATCTTCTGGGCGTCAATATCGCTCATACCACTGCCCATCTGATTCTTCCCTTCGGTGCGCTCACGAATGACTGCATTACGCTCCTTGGCGTGAAGGGCGTACATGTATTCGTCAAGCTCCTCTACCGTCAGCTTGTTCTCCAACAGGGTCATGGTGATTCTGTCCGTTGCGTCGTCCAGCTTAGCTAAGTCCTCAGCTGCCTTTCCATACATGAGCTCCTCGGCCATGCGGAAGTCCTCATCTTTCTTTACCTGTCCCTTTGTCTTTTTTGATACGTCTTCTTGAAGTTGGAACACCTTTCGGTACTTGTCCTGGAGGCGTGTCAGCCACATGTCGCTCCACTCCTCCATGCTGCTCCTCTCTCTAGCCTCCCATGTAGCACCACCGACATCACCCATGTTGTTTCTTCCAGAGGTCTTTGAGAACATAATCATCCTCTGATCGCTAGGCGGTACGTCAACCTCATACCATCTATTGCCTTGCTGGTCCTGTACTATTCTAGAATCTAGCCCAATAGAGTTTAGGGTCTTAGGGATATCTCTATATCTCTTTCTGAGAGGTCTTTGCTTTTCCCTTTCCTCCGAAAGAATTTCTTCTCCCATCTCTCCACCGAACATACGATCGACACCAAACTCTTGGTTCATGTACTCGTCAAGCTCTGCGTCGCTTGCGTCCCACCACTGGATATCAGCGGCTGTCTTTTCCGTTGGGAATCTAACTACTGTCTGTCCGTTTTCTTGGGCTTGTTTGATTGCGTACCGCATTAATTGTTTTTCCCAAGAAGCCTTTGCGGAAGGGATAGCCTCTACTCTTTCTTCTTCTTCCTGTTTCTTCCTGTTTCTTTCTACAGCCTCTACAGCCCCATCGTAAACCTTCATTCGCTCTTCAGGGGTCATATCTATGAGCTCCTCACCAAGAGCAATATCCGAAACCACATCAGCCATGTAATCAATGCTGATAACCAAGTCTTTGGAGAAGTTTCCAAGATCATTTTTCTCCCCTGGCTGTACATATGGATACTTATTGAAGTGATCGTTTATGATCTCGTCAATCTGTTTCTGAGTAGAGTCAATCGGAGCCTTGAGGTTAGATAAGGCGTATTGCCTCAACAGAATTCTAAATGCCCTTACGTTGAAGTTAGGATCATTGGCTACCGCGTTGCTCAACAAGCTCTCCATGTTGGGGGCGTCACCAAGCCTGCCCTCTGGCACTATCTCGACCTGCTTAAGTACGTCATCCCACCAATTTGCTTGAATTGCGTTATCTCTACCTCCAGCAGCAACAAGAATGAGCGTCCTGTATTGATCGTAATTCTCTAAGATGTACTTGAGGAAGGGGAGATTCTGAACGGATACGTCAACCTCGTCAGAAGCATAATCCTCAATAATTATCTCTTCAGTTATAGTACCATCATACGCTTCATCCAACCCTTTCTGATATGTATCAGATTGAATCTCAGACACATAAAGAACTCCTGGGTCGTTCGGGTGAGTAAATATTCTGAGGTGCGCATGCACAGGGAAACCGAAGTGATCTTCAAAGATCCCCGCAGTCCCGTAGATTTCTTCATCGCCAATAAATGGAATCGTAACAGCTTTTGCCTGACGGTAGCTTCTGCCGAGCAGCCTGTCCAATCCATAGTCGGCGTGATTTTTTTCTTCCTCAAGAGGCTGTAGCATCTTGCCCTCGAAGAACTGGTCAAGATCCTCTAGCGGGATGAAGTCGCTGTCTGGGAACTTCTTGATGAGGCTCTGCAATAAAACTCGCTCAACCTCAGAGGCTTTACCCATGGACTGAACGATCTGATTCATGGAGACGCCTTTCCTGCCAGCTGACTGTACAGCTTTTGAAGCAACTCTTCCAGTGGCTTTTGAGTACAAAACCGACATTATGCCCTGTGTGCCGCCAGCCCCTTTGCTTAGACCCCTTACTTTAATTCTATTTTTTTCCTCCTCGCTGGTTGCTATTACCTGGATGTCTTTGACGTTTACTACGTTATCTATCATGATAACCTCCTTACCTCCAGAAATAGAATATTTAAAGTTTGATTTTTCGTCTGTCTGAACTGTAGTTTTCAGNCCGCTTCTGGTCTGCTCCACAGCAACCTCGTTAAGGTCGAGGATGCTTACGGCCATTATGTCTCCAGACTTAGCGAAATTACCGTCAACATAAAGGTCTGGATCAATAAGCATTTTTTTAGCCTGAGCCTTCGTAAGAAAGCCTGGATATGGCTCCGTTCCTTGAACCGCAAAAAGATTAACAAGTTCTGAAATCCTTCTGTTGCCTTCAAACTCACCGAGGCTGGATCTTAAGTATACCAATAATTTCTTTAGGTCCTCAAAAGAAGCAATCTGTAAGTCAAGGTCTCCGTCACGCTTAATTTTACCAGTAAGGCCAGAGTCAGCACTTATATTGGCCTCACGCAAAATCTTTTCTGCTTCTTCTCTTTTCTCCTTGCTGACGCCCCTTGGCCTAATTCCCTTAGCGTTCTTATTAAACGTTTCAAGTATTGCTTGCTGAAGGCTAGGATCATCCTTGGCAGCATCAAGCAGGGCTTTTAATTGATCCGCTACAAACCCAGGTCTGTCAACCACGGGGGTGGAATCGTTTACGGCAATAGCAATAGCGACCTCTCCATTACTATCTTTTAGTTTTTTGTGCAGGATATCTACCTGTTGTTGATTTTCAAAGTATGGCTTTCCATCTATCTGTAACTCCTTAGACTTGTAGTCGGGTGGCGTTTCAGAAAGAAAAATAAATCTAAATCTGTCGGTCAGTGCAGCCGATACGTTGGCGGATTTAGTATCAGAATGACTGAAGGCTTGAACTGGGCCGCCCAAAGATTTTGCTTTAGTTTGGCTTAAATGGAGCTCCTTGATGCCGCCAGCTGAAATCTTTCTAGACTTAGAGCCAGGGGGCTTAAAAGTTATGTTCCCACCTTGATCAAAGTATATAACCCAGGTCGGCCTACCCTCAATAGCATCCTCTAGGTTTTCTACCCTCTTCATAGAACTAACCTTGACGTCCTTTACGTCTTGAAGCTCTTTTTTCTTTTCGGCTATTACAAGATCTTTCCTTTCCTTGCCAAGCCTTTTGTTATAACCTTTAACAACGGCACTCTCATATCTGTCTACAGTGGTTCTCTTACGGGACTTGCTTGTCTTAGCGAATACAATATCATCACCTCTGGAACTCAGGTCTTTGAGCTCACCGCCAGCTTCCCCTGCATCTGAGATCCTGGTCATACCGCTCATGTTGAAGACNTCAGGGAACTTNNNCTTNNNAANGAANTNNCCCTTNCCNCTCATCTCTTTGAGCTGNTCAGCCGTTATANCTGAATCAATAGCNGCNAAGAGGTTTTTCTTTGCGATAATCAGACCCTCGAAGTCTTGGTANCCTCTTCTTAGGTTGGGGTGCTTCTCAGGGTGNAACTGAGTCAACAGCGTGTCGTTGGCGAATCTAGANTTTCTCCANAGCTCTCCAAGCTCGTTCAGCATTGCAGAATACTGGCGCCTTTCCTCAGATAGAGCCTGACTGTAATCCTGCAACCTTTTTGCCCTTAAATCACTGACTGTTGGGATGCGCTNCATCTCAACCAAATTCCCATCCCTATCTAGNCTAGGCTTGGGTGGGTTGACGGCGTGTCTCTTCCCATCCTTGATAAAGTACATGTTTGAAATGATGCCAGGGAACTTGCCATTGGCGGTCATCTTATTGTACCAGTTNCTGAAGTGATTGTAATCACTCACCTTTATCTTCTTCGGAGTAGATCTGCTTGAGGTATCTCTAACCCAGTCGTTATACTGAACCCCAGACTGCCTGTCGAAGTCGTAGTAAATCGTCTCGTTTTGCAGGTAGTTAAAGCCAGACGTCTTAGCGAAAGAAGTGTCGCCCTCCTGAGGCTGTGCCTGGGGCGCCTGTACGTCTACTGAAACTCCAGAAACGATGTTGTTGACGTTCCTAGCCACGTTCATCAAATCAGACTCAGAGTTGATCACACGCTTTCCAGCAAAGAGGTTGTTCCACCAGTCGGAGATTCTCTGCCAGATATTTCTGTAGCTGGATGGGGACTTTACGTAATCTTTGAAAAAAGCTGCAATAACCTCCTCTTCTTGTTTTCTCTTTTGTTTTTGTCTTTCAACATCCTCCTCTTCAAGCGTTGTATCCACAGGGTATTCGGCCTCGGTCTCTTCAATAAGTCGCTTCAGAGATGGATTGGACTCAGCAAGTTTGTTTAGCTCCCCATAGAACTCTTCTCTCTTGGTGCCGTTCGGACCAAAGAAGTCTTGCAGCATGTAGTGAGTGACAACCTCTTCTGTAACAAGATCAACGGCAGACGCAATCTTATAAGAAATACCTAACTTCTTAGCAGCATCTTTTACCTGCTCTGTAAACTCAGATGTGTTGGTGTCGAGAAGGTGTATTTCTTGTGGGCTTCCGTCTTTTGATCTTTTCACAAAGCCAAACACAAAGTCACCGAATTGAAGCAAAGAACCTTCTTCGGGGTCAATCCTTCTTACAGCTTCTAAAATTGATGCGCTAGTCTTGTGATTGACAAACTTNTCNCCTTTGTTTCTTGACAGAGAGTNGCCAACCGCTGCCTTTACCCTTGATATAAGTGACTGGAACTCGGTTGAAAAACCAGCAGCATCCATAGCCTCAGGTGTGGCCTCAGACACCTGGATTTCAGCAAAATCAGAAGGGTCATCTTCTACCGTAGGCTGTTGATCAACGGGCTTTTCAGACGTCTCGTCAAACAAAGAAAGTTGAGCCCCCTCTTCACTCTCAGGGGCTTCCTCCATGTTTTGGTTTCTTTGATCTTCTTCGTTAGAAACATCTTCAGGGGTAATCTCTACTGTACTACCGTCCGCCGTTTCAACTAACACGCCGCCTGTAGGAGTGACTGGTTGGGTGATCTCACGCATCTCCTGAGCCTTCTCCTCTGGAGTCATTCTCTCATAATCTCCAGAAATGTCTTCAATCTCTTTTCTAACAACTTCTAGCTCTTTCTGCTCTTGAGTCGCCATTCGCGCACCCTTTCTAGCAATAGCATCTTTAAGNCCAGCTTCTCTTTGAATCTTTCTGAATATTTGCTTTTGAACTGAAACAGAAGCGTCATCTGGAACCTGCTTTGCCACTTCGTGAAGCTTTCTGTCAACCTCAGCCTGAGCCTGAGCTTGCTCTCTCGTCATGTTACCAAGGAGCACTTCTCTTTCTCGATGAATCTCCCTAATCTTTACANCGCCCTCGTTAGAGAACAACATCATTTGGGTCAAATCTTTGTCCGTGAACGGGTTTCTTGCAGCCCTAACAGCAGCCCCAGATCCTAAAACAAAGCCGCCAATACCCTCTGTGTATGCAGCCCTCATAGCTCGCTTAAAGTACTCTCCAGCAGTGGCTGGTATATCAAAGTCTGTTCTGTCTTTTGCCAGGTTCCATAGCCTCTTCATCTCGACCGCTGAAATCTCCTGAAGAAGACCTGTTTCAGCCTCAGAGAAAAAAGCTGAACCAACAGCTAGCCCACCACGAGCTACAGAGCTTTTTACATCTTGCTCGATATATTCCGCAAGCGTTTTAGCGGGTATTTTAGCGCCCTTTCTTTGTCTTCCCAAGAACCCTCATTAACAGTCTTGGAGCGATGGTTTTAATCTGCATGGAGTTTCTAAAACCTATCTCTTCTAGAACGCTAGTAGCAAGAGCTAAAGGTGCTTTTAGCATCCACTTTTCGTCTTCACTAACTCCCTTGAACTCCTCTCCAGACATTTCTCTGTCAACGTCATTTAGAACCATAGATGCCATGCTCGCCACTCTAAGGATCTTGCCTGGAGCCAAGAAAGCAGGCGCTGATTCGATCAAGCCAATCATGCCCTCCGCTGTAGGAGCTCCAATTCCAGAGAGCAACGAAGCTCTAAGCTTTAGGCCGTCAACGTACTCATCGGTCGTTCCGCTAAACAGCTTCATCATGTCCTCCATGGCTGTGTAGTCCACCTTTCTAGCACGTCTTTCCACATCGTTGAGCTCTCGTCCAGCCATAAGCTCAGCAACCGAAGCTCCCCTAATAAAAGGAGCGTCCATAAACTCGTTGACAAATCCCTCAGCAATACCATCCACGGCCTTGCCGAGCATATTCATGGTAGCTCCGACCCATGTGCCTTGATTGGCTTTTAGGTTGTACCAGCTGCCGAGGTTTGCCTGAAAGGTTTGATTGTCCTCCTCAAGCATTGCTCTTCGATTCTCTAGATCCTTAGAAGAGTCTCTAAGTTCGCTTGCTAACTTGTCGGCAGTCTCTTGTTCGCCGTTCATGATCGCNACATCATAAGCNCTTGTAAGCTCGTNTTGCAGGTCAAGGTCAGCCTGAAACTTTTTAGCTTGCTCTAAAAGGGCTTTTTGATCCTTCTCGGCGTCTTCTTTTGTTAGGTATTTTGGAGTGTCTAAGTAGTTTGCTTTNGCAAGATCGTTAATCTTNGCAGTNTCTTCAATCATGTTTTTGTTCATGAAAGAAACTAGATCTGCCGCGCTGTTAGNAAGGGACTGTTCGTACCCTGGGAAGTATTGTTGATCCTCTTCCGACATCTCCCTGCCAAAAACAAACTTTTGCTGCTCTCCATTAGGGGCGGTAACATTGATGTAGTCAAAGCCAGGAACAGCTTCGTCAAACTTAAATCCGTACCTGTTGTACTTATTTCTTAGGATGCCAACGGCCTCCTCTTCGCTCTTTTTGACGAGCTCTCCTTCAATGAATCCGAGATCAACATTAAATTGATCAGAGCCCTCATCTTCCTTCATGGGTTCAAACCCAGCGTATGGGTCAACCTCCGTTTCTTCCTGTACGTATGCTGTTGGCTCGGTCTCTACTGGCATGGCGGCCATAGCCGCATCGAAATCACTTCCAGCTAGGCCCGATAACTCAAAGTATCTAGCTGCTGATTTACCCGAAAGATTACCTCTTTTTGCCCAGTCAATGTAGCTTTGGAGTTGCTGTTCATCCATACTACAAATATAGGGAATGAGGGATTAGCTTACCTCAACCCGAAGAACCTGCTAAATAGACCCCCCTTCTCCGCAGAAGCAGCTCTACCAGCAATAGCGCCTGCTTGCTCTCCACGCTCTCTAGAAGCGTCTTCTTGGCTAACTTCTTGAACCCTGCTTTTAGAAAGATTCATCAGGGCACTCACAATGTCATCGTCGATGTACCTTTTAAGTGTTTTCTGAAGCGGTGAACCAGCCTCAACCTTCATTGTTACCATCTCCATGCCAGCCTCTTCGTCAAGAACAGCGTTGGGATCTCCGCTTGCTTGAGCTGGTTGGCGGACAACAACATACATGTTGCCAAATCCGTCAACATTGAATCCAACGATCTTTTTACCCTCGCCGAGGGAGAGAGTAGATATCGGCTTTCTAAGCTCGTAGAAGGCATCGAATCCAGTGTCCAGAGCTGGCTGTGGCATCTCCATGGTTGGCACACCAGGTCCAAGCGGAGGGATTCCCTCGGTAGCCTCAGCAGAAATACCAGGCATGTCACCTGTAGTGAACTCACCCATGGTAAGCTTCTCAAACCTTCCGAGAAGCGTTTGATCTTCGTCTACTTTCTCTGGCTTTGGGTCTCCAGAATGAGACTTGTAAGAAGCAAGAGCGTCATTGTAGAACTCTTGCAAAGCGGCCTCCATGAATGTGTCGTCATCAAGCAGCTCTTCAATCGGCTTTGGATTCGTGGATTCTTTTTTCCATGCCCTTGCGATTTGCCTTTTTAGCTTAGGGTCTTGAGCTTTTCTTTCCAGCCACGCCTTGGCGTCTTTCTCACCATCTGGGAATCTGTGGCCCTTTGCGTTGGCCTCCATCCACTCAAACCCACCCTCGAACTCCAGCTCTTCAAGCTGTGGCATGAAGGGGTTTTCTACCCTCCCGCGCTGGGACAGCATTGGTCTACCCTGCTCGTCGAACTGGAGCTTTCTGCCCTGATTCAAGCTCATGTAGGCCATCTCGTAGTCCTCCTTAGTCCTCGTGTCTCTGAATCCTTTTGATTCGTATGGGTCCACCCCAGCGAGCCTCTGTGTTACTCCGTTCCACTTACCTTGTGCGGCACCNNCAGCNGCGGTGCCAACGTTTTCCGTTTTGTATGCTTCCGAAGCGTCAATAAAGTTAGTAAG
>FUFK010045039.1_pt1 | contig 14888 bp, 9 predicted proteins | sample 1021851 | NCBI WGS metagenome assembly FUFK01 (sample SAMEA51879418, study PRJEB19060) | metagenome | reverse complement strand
TTTAAATTTGCTAAGAATATTATTAAAAATGCTGCTAAACTCGTAACTAAATTATTTCCACAGTTAGGTAAAGTTGGTTCAAAGTTACTTTCTGCAGGAAAGGGATTAGTATCTAAAGGTATTGCAAAGGTTGGTGGATTTGCTGCAAAAATATTTGGTAAGGCTGCAGGAGTTATTTCACCTGCATTTAAAGGTGCTAAACCATTTCTTTCTAAGTTTTTTGGGAAGGTTCCAATTGTAGGGCCTCTTGTTATTACTATTGTATCTCTTTTATCAGGAGAACCAGCATCTCAAGCTATTTTTAAGGGGTTGGGTGGAGCAATAGGTGGTGCACTTGGAACACTCATACCTATACCAATTCTTGGAACATTGCTTGGTGAGACAATCGGTGTGTTTGTTGGTGATTTACTCTATGAAGGATTGTTGGGTAAAGGGTGGGATGCTGTTGGTCAGAAACTAAAAGATACTCTTATGACTCTCTTCAAGGGAGGGAAGGTGGTTGCAGATTGGGTTGGTGGAGGAATCAAAGCCTTCATAAACAATGTGCTTTCAACAGATCCTATGGATGTAAAATCAGGTTTTGGTATTAGAGCAGGTCTTACTAAAGGTATTAGAGCTTTCGGATTATATAATTTATTTGAAGGTCTTGGATTTACTGGAGGTAAGGATGGTCAGGTAGATAAGTTCCCCAACCTTCTCAATATAATTAATCCACTTAAGTTCTTTCCTTTACTATTCAAATCCTTCTTTGGTAAGAGAGATGAAACATCAAATGTAGATACCTCTGGTGGTGGCACTGCGGATGTGTCAGATGACAATGAGACTACCACCGTAGAAACTGACACTATCTCTGCTGAAGGCCGCATCTCTAGGAGTGGGCAGAATAAAGCAGGTAAAGATGCAGAGGCAGTAGCATCAGAAACAACTTATGAAAGTGGTGAGGGAAATGCCGTAATCATTCCTCTTCCACCTAGAAGTGGTGGATCACCTATGATGACTGGAGGAAAGAGAGGAAGAGGCAGTGGTGTGAGAGTGAGAACAGTTGTTGTGGATGACACTGAATTAGCTTTATACGGAGGTAAATAATATCATGTCTAATGCAGCAAAAAAATCAGCACCAGCGAGTATAACAAAAGCAGAAGTGACCTCAAACGCAGATGCAGGGAAAACTGCTTCCATAGTTAATGGAATAATTCGTATGACATACTATGAAAGTATATTGCAAGATAGCATCAAAGCAAATATAATCTTTGGTGATGTGGGATTAGCAGTTGATAATAAATCTGTAATAGAGGGTTTACCTCTCATAGGAACAGAGGATTTTAGATTAGAAATTGAAGATAATAATGAAAATAAAATTAGAGTTAGGATGAATGTTAATAAGGTAACACCAGTTTATGAAGATGGATCAAAAAATGTTATAAGTTTAGATTTAGTGTCTGAGGAAGTTCTTCGTAATGAAATGGGTGAGTCAAGATGTAGAACCAGAGAAAATGGCCTGATATCTGATAGTATTGAGAAGATATTTAAAGATAGATTAAAGACTGAAAAAAAATTAGATATTGAACAGTCTGCAAACAGATATAATTTTATAGGTAGTGGTCGTAAACCTTTTTATATGTTAAATCTTCTTTCAAAACAAGGAGTTCCTCAAGGTAGTGATGGTAGTAGTGCTGGATTTCTTTTCTTTGAGACTGCTGATGGTTATCATTTCAAATCTATTGAAGGATTACTTAAACAAAACAAAAAGAAATCATATGTTTTTAACAATACCACTGATGCACAAGGAATTCCTGCTGGTTATGATGGAAAGGTATTGGATCATAAATCGGATAGTTCAATCAATGTTCAATCAAAGATGAATATAGGTGCATACAAAACTAAAATAGTTTTGTTTGATTCTTATAACTGCAAGTATGAAGTAATAGAACAAACTGCTGAAGAGGTAAAGGGGAACGTTGAATTAGCAGGAAAAGATTTACCTAAATTTAATTCTAAATTTGACAGTAGTGAAAAAGATTATACTAGAACTACGTTGTATTTGGTTGATAGTGGAACTCTCCCTGACGGTGATACTAAAAAACAAATAGAAGCAAGCACAAAGCCTAATTTTGAGGCAGTGAGAACATTAAATCAATCCATTCGTAGATATAATCAACTTTTTTCTGGTATGATGGAAATAACCATCGCTGGAGACTTTAGTTTACACGCAGGAGATGTAATATTTGTTGATATATTCTCTGTTTCAGCAGAGAAAGATGATACATTGAATAGGGAAAGTGGTGGTCTATATATTATAGCCGATTTATGCCACTTTCTTGATTCTGATGCGACTTATACTAAATTAAATTTAGCAAGAGATTCGTTTGGCAGAAAAGGTAATCATAGTAAGAGGTAACTTATGAAAAGCATAGAAGACCACATTGCAAAAGATAAAGAGATCCTTGCTGATCCAAAGACTTCTGAACCCATGCGTCATCACATTGAAGATGAATTGCATGACTTGGAAGAATACGTTGAACACCATAAAGATGAGATCAAAGCAGGAGATCATCATGATCCAAATGTTCTAGAAGTATTCTGCGATATACATCCCGATGAACCAGAGTGTCTGGTGTATGACGACTAAAAAATATGGAATCGTCATCATTATTTAATCCTGGTTTCTTAGGAGGCAGTTTTTATTGGTTTATAGGCCAGATTGCTGACGATTCAACGTGGAGAGAAAATCAAAATGCTAGTAAATTTGAAGAAGTTTCAGAAATGCCAGCATGGGGATATCGATATAAAGTTAGAATTATAGGTCATCATGATCAAGATGAATCTGATGTAACCGCAGAAGAACTCCCTTGGGCTCAGGTGATGTATCCCGTGACTGCTGGAACTGGTCATGGTGGATCATATCAATCACCAGCCCTCAAACAAGGTAGTTTTGTTTTTGGTTTTTTTCTTGATGGTAAAGATCAGCAGACTCCAATAATTATGGGTTGTCTTGGTAACAATGCCAAAACAAAACTAGAAAGAAAAACGGGAACCGAGGGGAGTGGTGGAAAGAACTTTACTCCACAAAGTTTTTATTCTAAAAATCAAGACGAAGAACCTGAACCACAAAAACATCTTAAGGATGGAGATCTCGCACCCAAACAAGCAGGGAATGAGGCATTTAATTCTCCATCAAAATCAAATGTAACTGTAGAGGCATCAGATGCAAATAACATAAAAACAGTTGCAGATAGAAAAAAATATAATACGTTAGTTGAAAAACATTCACTTGGTTGCCCTAATCCTGATACTCAGTCTGATACAAAAAATATGCAGACTGTGATATCAACGTTAACTAATACAATAGAATCATTTCAACAATCTTTAGCAGATGCTGATGCTGCTGTTGGTTTACCAATATTAAAGAACGATAAAAATATAGACAAAGCGATTGAGAGTGCGTCTAAAGAGATGGCAAAATTTATGAAGGGTACGATGAATAAACTTCAACAGTTTACAACTAAGGAGTTTAATGAAAAACTTGCACCTATGGAAAATCTTGCTCCACCATCACATGCTTTGGAATTGTTGAATAAAAAAGTAGAGGGTCTTGAAAAGATAGCATGTATGTTTAATGGTATGGCAGGCCTTGCACTCGCAGGATTAATTGCTGCTGCATTGAGAAGAGCATTTAATAGGAAAAAGAAAAAAGCAGAAGAAGCAGCTGCTATTACCTCTGTATCAAATGCGGGAGTTATTAATTCAACTTTAGCAGCTGGAATTGGAACAGACGCTCTAGCAGGAACAGATGCAGTGGTAGGAGCAACAGATACTTTAACAGGAACAGTAGGAACAAGAGTTGGTGTAACCTCTTCCCAAACAATACCATCAACCCCTGTATTAGATACACCTGGTGCTACTGATGTTCCACCTCCAACTGCTGATGGATTTTATAGACCCACACCACTCTGTGAAACTGAAGAAATTATTGGTGAAGTATTAGGAGGAACAATTAATACAATCATGTCAGGATTTGATAGTGCGATTGGGCCTGTGATTGATGAGATTCAAAATTCTTTAGGAGGATCCTCTACTGAAACTGGATCAGAAAACGCAGGAACGATTGATCATGCTATCAATGAGAATAATGTTCTTTCATCTCTATCATCTGGTGCTTTAATTTTAAGTTTTTCTCAAACTGTAGCGGATCAAGCGGGAATAAATCCTAATGCCATAGGTAATTCAAATCGCTATTGGGCAGATGGTAATTATGGTAGTGGTTTAGTTGGATTTATTGATGCTGCTGGTCAAAATACTCCAGATAATCAACAATTAATAGCACAAGCATTATCTTTAATTGATGATAGATCAAATCCCACTGGTATTGCAGCAGGGTTAGTTTTGGCATCGAATATATTAGGTGTTAATCAAAATCTTTTGAATGGAATTGGTCTTGCTTTTCAAGCAATTAGAAGTGGTTCTATACCAAATTTAATATCTGCCGTTGGTAATCTTGCATCATTTAATCCAAGAATTTTAAATGCTGTTGCTGGTGGAGGTGCTGCACTTGGTGGTGTGATAGCAGGTGGAATAGGTTTGGGTGCATTAGGTGGTATGAGTTTTGATATTGCATCTGCGTTAAATTTTGTCAATTCTATTACTAAAATATTTAATTGTGATCCTGACCCAGAGTGTTCTCCTAATGATGAACATACGATGCAAAGTGGAGGTGGATCAGCTGGTAAACCTAACACTTCATCTATTGCAGAATCTGCTAAAAATAGTTCAAATGTTGTTGCGGAAAGAAAATCATATGGAACTGGAATAGAGAAGTTGAGTTCTAGTAAAGAGGGTGTTACAATTAAGAAAGCATTTGCTAAACCAAAAACAAGAACACAAGATCTAACCAACCTTGTTGGATATGTGAATGGTCAACCTTACTATGGCGATTTCCATATTCATGAGAGAGAGGATGGATCCATAGTTAAAATGGTTGGCATAGCTCATACAACAACTCCTCATGAAATCATATATGACACAGTTAAAGAGAGTCTAGACTAATGCCAATAACACAAACTTCATTCGATAACATTAAAGTGGGATATATCAGCGAAACTGATGGGTATGTTCAAAACGTTTCAATCTCTGATGCGAATACATATGCAGAGTTAAATCCAGACACAGAATTTATTTTTATTGATGGTGATGAGAAAGTTAGATTTTTGACAATTGGTGAAGTCAATGCACTAACTCCCAAAAATCTACTTCGATCTGATCCTTGCCTAACTGGTGATCAACCTTGTGGCCCACCAACACTTAAGTTTTTTGGAGGTGGTGGTGTTGGAGCAATTGGAAACCCAGTTGTAGATGTTAACGGTAATTTAATCGCTGTTGATCTTGTTAGTGGTGGTTTTGGATACACCTCACCACCACAAGTTCAAGTGATTGATCCTTGTAATAATGGTAGTGGTGCTGTATTACAAACAATATTAGGAACTGATGATTTAACTGGTGTTGTTGTTCAAGTGATTATTAGAGATAGTGGTCAGGGTTATCTTCCACCACCACAAACTGTTCCACAGTATCCTGCTGTTCTAGAACTTACAGGTGTAACTGTTACAAATCCTGGCTTCAATCATAATTGTGGTGTTGATACTATAGAAGTAATACCAAGCAATGGCACATCTCTTTCATATAGTTGTGATCCTTTTGGTAAAATAAAATCAGTCTCTGTTAATAAAGGTGGTAGATTTACGGAATTACCACAAATAAGAATGAATACAGAGACTGGATTGAACGCAGCTTTTGTTCCTAATTTTAGTATTATTCGTGATCCACAACCAGTAGATCCAGTAATAACTCAAGAAGATCTTGTTCAAGTCTTTGATCTTGTTGGGTTAAATATAAATGGTTACATTGATGGTAAACCTTATTATGGTAACGTATATTATGTAAATGGTATCAGATATGCAGGAACATCTGCACAAACATCTGGAACTAATATCATAGTATATGATACTCGACTTTCAAGTCTTCAAAAAAGACTTGATGTTGTTAGAACAGTTACTACAAGTGATGCAGAAGAACCCGTAACTGAAATCGAGACTAGAGAGGATACAGTAGAAGCTATCAGTTCTCCAAGTAGAGGAAGTTATTCTACAACACCGACAAGTGCTCCATCAACAACACCAACAACGAGTACACCAAGCACAACACCAGCATCTGGAGGAACTTATTCTGCACCAGCAACACCAACACCCGCACCATCATCAACACCATCAACACCAGCACCTAGCACACCTAGCCCAAGTAGTGGCGGTGGCGGTGGTGGCTACGGAGGAGGATACTAATGTCTGAGAAAAAGAATTTTTGGAACCAAGTGATGGAGTGCCATGAATGGCAGCATTACTTTTGGTAAACTAAGCCCAGAGGGGGATGTAACTTCTAGTGTCGCGATAGAGGCAAGAGATGGAAGACACTTCATGTGTTTTGATGAAGATGGCCCAAGAACTGGTTACACCTTAATGAGTGCACCTGGTTCTACCTTTATTCATAGTGGTGAGGATCTAGAACAACAGCAGGAAGCAATCATGATTCTTGCTAAGAATGGAGATATACATCTTAAAGCAACAAATGGTAAGATCAAATTAGAGGCACTTGATATTGAACTTATTGCTAACGGAAACGCACCACAAGGTGTGATTTGGGCAAATGCATATGAGACCTTGAAACTTGACTCAAAAAATGTTACAATAGATGGTAAGCAATCTTGTAAAGTTATGACATCAGGATTACTAACAATTAGAGGGAGTCTTGGCATGCAGATGCTATCACCTTTAATTGAGGGAATCTCTCGTGCATTAACGAAAGATAAATTACCAGAACCAGGCGAAACAAACACAAAGAGTATCTAACATGGCATTTGCATTCGACGAGTTATTTGCATACGGTGGGCAACTTATTGTTGCTGCGAAAAAGAGAGTTCCTAAAGCACTAGGAATAGGAGAGGAGAAGGTTGATCACTCCGCATACATTGAGGGTAATACTCAGATTGGAAAGGTAGATGCTTTCTCTAGTTCAACTGCAACTTTAATGGTTGGTAGAGAGGATACATCAGGAACAAAAAGATGTATAGAAACTAGGGGTAATGTAATCGTTAGGGGTGATAGTGATACCTCAAACGCTCTTCGCGTAACAGGTGGTGCTAATCATGCTGCAACTTTTATTGGAGGATCACCAGACGCTGTTTATATTGATGGAGATTTGTATGTAACTGGTTCAACAGATACTGGTAATAAGGGTAGACTTGCGAGTAGATTTGCTGCAGCAGATGCTTCACCAAAACCTTTTGATATCAAACACCCAAGTAAAGAGGGATGGAGACTTAGATATGCTTGTATTGAAGGCCCAGAGGTTGGTGTCTATCATAGAGGTAGAGTTAGAGGTGAGAAGATAATAAAGTTACCAGACTATTGGAAAGATCTTGTTGATGTTGAAAGCATTTCAGTTCAACTACAACCGATTGGTGCACATCAAGATGTGATTGTAAAAAGATGGGATGATCAATTCATTTATCTACAAGCACAAGGTGGAATGCCTGTGAATTGTTTTTATCATGTCTATGCAGCAAGAAAAGATGTAAATCCACTGTATGTTGAGTATGAAGGTGAGAGTTGGAAAGATTATCCTGATCCAAACTTTAACCCAGACACTGCACCAGATCCAGAGAATCCAAACTTCAATGATCCAAACTATAGAACTAAGAGAAATACTATAACAATTTGAAGAAATTAATTTATATACAAGATAATTTTTTAGATCCATCTTTGTGTAAACCTTTCATTGATCTCTTTAGTGTCAAGAAAGAGGATCGTTCTTTGGATGCTGTAACACATTCAGATCCAAATGAAACCTTAACATACATGCCAGAGTTTAAATTCGATAAAAACTATGGTGCAAAGTATCTTGGTGGTAACGTAGATCCAATCACGTTAAATATGACTGACGATGAACTGTTTAGTAACGTCATCAATAGTGTTACTGATCTTTGTAAAACATTTGAAAGTGAGATAGTATTAGATTATGTGGGAGTTGTTAGATGGCCTATTGGAACATTCATGAAACCTCATGTTGATGATAATAATGTTCATAAACCAGACGTATTTGCAGCGATGCTTTACTTAAATGATGACTTTGAGGGTGGATCTACCGTGTTTGAAGACATCGAAGTTAAACCAGAGAGTGGTAAATTGGTTATTTTTTCCAATTCACAGCACCTTCACTATGTGAGCAAGGTTGACAAGAGTGAGAGGTTTGTGTTATCATTCTGGTATAGTAGACCCTGACAAATTAATGGATGATGCGTACTTGACACGTTGTGTCGTTGATCCACTCAAGCGTAAAATTTATCTGTATTCTAGTGAGGGCGATGAGAAAACAGTAGACTGTGAAACCGTGGATCAGTTTATGAATATGTTACTGTTTGTGCGTGATACAGCAGGTGATGAGATGCTATCATACGTTGATCCCCTTTAACGGCCACCAAAATCAGCTTTAGCTTCCAAAAAGGCGGGAAAAAAATCCCGCCAATTTTTTTGCCCTATTAGTTTTTTTATAAATACCTAGAGCAAAGTAAAAGTATAAAAAATACAATGGGTCTTTCCAGATTAGAGAATTTTTTAAAGAATGTTAGAGGGAACATTTTATATGTTAGCCCTAATGATTTGGATGCGACTGATAGTATTGAGAATAAGGGTAATTCTCTAACTCGCCCATTCAAGACTATTCAAAGAGCATTAATAGAAGCAGCAAGATTTTCATATCAGTCAGGTTTAAATAACGATAGATTTGCTCAAACAACCATATTACTATATCCTGGTGATCATGTTATTGACAACAGGCCTGGTTATATTCCCGATGGTTCAGGTAATTTTAGAACCAGATTCGGATCCACAACTTCTGACTTTCAAGCATGGGATTTAACAACAAATTATGAATTAGCAAATGTAAATAATGCTCTATTCAAGATGAATAGTGTTCATGGTGGTGTAATCATACCTCGTGGAACTTCACTTGTTGGTATGGATCTAAGAAAGACAAAGATAAGACCAAAATTTGTTCCTAACCCATTAAACGACACAGTTGAGAGTTCTGCCATATTTCGTGTAACTGGTGCTAGTTATTTTTGGCAATTTTCCATATTTGACGCAGATCCTAATGGTGTTGTGTATATGGATTATACTGAAAATACCTTTAGACCAGATTTTTCACATCATAAACTAACTGCATTTGAATACGCGGATGGTGTTAATAAAGTAAGAATTAACGATACTTATCAAGTTTACGGATCAAATACCAGAACTGACCTTGATATGTATTATGAAAAGGTTGGTTTAGTTTATGGAGTTACATCAGGTCGTCAAATTGAACCAGATTATCCATCTACAGGATTAGACATTCAACCAAAAATTGATGAGTTTCGTATTACAGGGCCTAAATCAGGATTAGTTGGTATTAGTAGCATCAAGGCAGGTGATGGAAACACAACATCAAATATTATCACAGTCACTACAACTTCTGCCCTTTCAGGTGTTGATGTAGACACTGCAATCGTAATTGATGGTATTACTGCAACTGGATATGATGGTCAACATGTTGTAACTGACAAAGTAAGTGATACAGTCTTTAAATACAGTGTTCAAAATTCACCATCTGATGCTCTTCCTTCAGTATCTGGATCTACAGTCGCATTAACGATTGATACAGTAACATCAGCATCTCCATATATCTTCAATATCTCACTTCGTTCTGTATATGGAATGAGTGGTTTGCTTGCAGATGGTAACAAAGCATCAGGATTTGCTTCTATGATGGTTGCTCAATTCACTGGAATTGGTCTACAAAAAGATAATAATGCGTTCTTAAAGTATAATGCAACCACTGGTGTATATGATGATGGCACTGTAAGTGGAAATGAGAATTTAAATACAGATTCAAGAGCAGTATATAAACCATCTTACTCAGGTTCACATATTAAAGCGATAAATGGTGCTACTATTCAAGCTGCATCTGTATTTGCGATTGGTTATGCAGAGCATTTCTTGGCAGAGACTGGTAGTGAGATGTCAATCACTAACTCCAACTCAAACTTTGGAGCAAAAGCACTAGTTGCAGAGGGATTTAAGAAAAATGCATTCTCTCAAGATGATGTAGGTTATATTACACACATTATACCACCAAAAGAGTTTTCAACTTTAGACAAAACTGTTGAATTCCAAACTTTAGATATTGCTACAACAGTTGGTGTTGGAACAACCTCTGAACGTTTATATTTAAGAGATCAAACCAACCCATCAGTCAAACCAGAAAATGTTTTAGATGGATATAGGATAGGTGCAGGATCATCTGATAGATTAAACGTTTTACTACCAATTTCTGCTGGTATCACTTCAGAATTTAGTTCTAGAATTGTAATGCCTAACTCACAGTCAAGTGGTGAGAAGTCATTTATTGTGAATAGAAGTGCTGCTGGTATCAATAGTATTACAAGTAATCAGTTTGAATTAACAGAGGCACATACTTTTTTAAATGGTGAATCTATTAGAATTATAAGTGAAGATGGTGCATTACCTGATGGTTTAGAGTCAAATCAGGTGTATTTTGCTATTACAACTGGTATTTCTACTAACATTGGTTTAAAAGTTGCTAAAACTTTGACTGACGCAGAAAATGCATCTGCATTGACGATTAATAATCTTGGTGGCCCATTAAAAGTTGTAAGTAGAGTATCTGATAAAAACTCTGGTGATATTGGTCATCCTATTCAATATGATAATGTGGTTAAGAATCAATGGTATATTAATGTTGGTGTTGATACTCATAATGTTGGAACTGCAGCATCAGATAGAAAAGATAGAATTTACACATATTTTGTAAACAAGGGAACTTCTGGGTTAGGAAATGCATCTCCTAGATCATATATTAAGAGAAAATCAGATGAAAGACAGGCAAATGATACAACCTATCGTCTAAGATATGTGATTCCAGCAGCGACTGGAGTTGCAGTTGCAAGACCACCAGCAAGTGGTTATATACTTCAAGAGTCTAATACTTCTATTGGATCTACAAACTCAGAGGTTCAAACATATTTTGGAACTGAGAATTTTACAAACGTGGCACAGCAGAGAAACTTTAGTTTCATTGCACAAGCTAACTACACAACAGGCATTGCTACATTTGTAACAGAACAACCACATAAGTTGACTGTAGGATCTTTAGTTGAAACTGTTAATATAAACAGTGGTAATAATAGCACAGGTTTAGGTAACTCTGGATTTAATGGAACATTCAGAGTCACAGGTATCACCAGTGCACGAGGATTTACAGTTGGATTATCAACAGATCCTGGTACATTTACTGTTATCAATACGATATCAAGAAACACAGATCTTCCTCACTTTAAGAGAAAAGAGTATAAAAACACATATTACATACAAGACACTGAAGAAATTCAAGAGTATGTTCAAGGAACACAAGATGGTGTGTATTATCTAACGGTATTAAATTCATCTGTATCTCCTACAGTATCACCATTCACAGGAGAGAAGTTTACTCAACCTATTAAGTATCTTTATCCTCAAGTTAATCGTGACAATCCTGTTGCGGATCCAGATGCAGCAAGATCACATGCACTCTCAAGAACCATTGGTGAAACAGCAATAAGTGATGTTAGAAATAGTCTCACTAAAGAAACACTTAATAAGTTCCTTTTCGATCAAAATGTCGGTGTGGCAGTCACTGATATAATTACAACTCCTGGTATTAGAACAGACGCAGGTGCAACTACTACTCATATTCCTAAAGATCACTTCCAATATCCTTTATCAAAATCACACACTATTTTCACTAATGTTGACCATGGATTGAGTGGAATTAAGAAAGTTAGTATCGCAAGTAGTGGTGGTGGATATGGAACTGGTGGTTCATCAGACGAAGTATACTATAATGCACAGTTAGTAAACTCAGCAGAACTTGGATTCCCTACAGTCAATGTTGATGGAAACGCAAATGCAGTTGGTGTTGGATCAACTACAGGTTCACATGCAACTGCAAGAGTCACTGTAGATAAAAATCAAGGTGGTATCACTGCAATCACCATTATGAATCCTGGTAGTGCTTTTGGTATTGGTAATACAATGTATGTTACTGGTATCGGAACTCACTCAAGTAGTGTTGGAACTGGTCACAGTGCTGCAAAAATCACTGTTGAGAAGATTCATAATAATATTGGTGATGTTATCAGAATCGCAGGGGTAACTTCGGAAACTTACTCTCAATATAATGACTTATATCGCATCAGTCATGTTGCTGTTGGTGCTGCTCGAAGCTTTAGTGTTATCGGAAATGCTCCAGTTACTGGTGTATCAACTGCTGGAATCGGAACTGTAGTATGTGAAAATGCCATACTTAATTTCACTGGTCAGTCAATTGGTATTAGCACATATGTGTATAATCCAGTTACTGGAATAGCAACAGTTGGAACATCAACTTATCATGGATTAAGTGTCAACTCTAAGATAAGAGTTGCAATCTCTACTGTTGGAGTTAGAACTGATGGTGATACTGGNNNTGTTCCNNNNAGAGAAAGAGGAGCATTNACNGGAGAATTTGTAATNACTAANGATACTGGTGATTTAAGATTTGAAATGAATATAGGTATTGGTGTNACAACAGCATCAAGTGTAGATACAGGATATAGTCANTCAACTCTTGATACTGANATGTTCATAATNCCTAGAGGNTTTGCATCNAATGAGGGAACACCAACAGTNGAAGATGANAGTNTNACTGGTAGAATGGTNTCAATCTATGATGGAGTTTCAACATTCCTTGATACTGCNATGACNAANACAACCACNGAGATGAGNCCTGTGGGATTAGGNCTTACAAACCAGATTGGTGTNAANATAGGTGANTANTATCAGATTGANGATGAAATTGTTAGAATNAAGAATAATCCACATGCNTATACNACATCACCTACAAGTGGTGAAGTTACTGAACCATCAAACCCACTAACTGTATTCCGTGCAGTTCTTGGAACTAGNGCAGCAGCACACTCTGTTAAGTCTGTAATTCGTAAGGTAAAACCAATACCAGTTGAATTAAGAAGGCAATCTATCAACAGAGCAACGGGTCATACATTTGAATATCTTGGATTTGGGCCTGGAAACTACTCAACTGCGTTGCCAGAAAGACAGGATCGTAACTTATCAGAAGCAGAGGAACTAACAGGTCAAGCTCTTAGAAAGAATGGTGGTGTTAACTACTTCTCTGGAACTAATGATAGAGGTATTCTATTTGCAGGTAACAAGAAACTAGATCCAATCGCTGGTAAGGAAGAGATACATAGCACTCCAATCAGAACAGTTACAGGTGAAGATATCTCTATCAAGAAGGGTATTAACATAGTTAAGGCAACAGAGGGTGAGTTCTCATCATCTATCAATGTAACTGGTGGTGATAACAACAAAGCAATATCAGAATTTAAAGGCCCTGTAGTCTTTAATAATAAGGTAACATCAACATCATCTAAAGGTATTGAAGCAACATCTCTATTCTTACAAGGAGATGCAACAGTCTCTAAGAAATATACTGTTGGAATTTCAACTCCAACATCTGCAGGAACTGCTGGTGATATATCATTTAATAATAATCCACAAGGTGGCAAATATCTTGGATGGGTCTATACAACAGACAATGCATGGAAGAGATTTGGTAGCATAAGTACCGCAACAAACTTTGACAATCATACGTTTGATGCTGTCACATCACCTATCTTTAACCCAACTGGTATTGTGACTGCTAGATTTGAAAGTAATGTATCCATTGGTGCATCACTTGGTGTTGGAACTGTATTCTCAAGAGGTGCTGTTGACTTTGGTAGTGCTGGTTCTGTCACTGAAAGATTTGCAATCATGCCTAGAGTCACAACATGCTGAAAGAAATGCTCTGGCTGGTATTGAAACAGGTGCGATTGTCTATAATACAACCGATTCTAAATTCCAAGGATATGTTTCTAATGGATGGGTTGACCTTCACTAAATAAAATTGATAAATAATAAGAAAACGTTAGGGGGAGAGTGAACCCGAAATGGCAATTAATAAGAATTTTGTCATAAAGAATGGAGTTCAAGTCTCAACAGACTTGATCATCGGTGATGCAGACAATAATAAAGTTGGTATAGGAACTACCATACCAGGTTATGACCTCCATGTCGCTAGAGGTAGAAAGAGCAGGGGTGGTATTGGTGCAACTGATTTAGTTGTAACTGGTGTAAGTACAATAAAAGATTTATTAGTTACTGGATTCTCTGGATTTAGTTCAGATGTAAGTGTTACTGGAATAGTAAGTGCTAGATCATTCGGTATAGGAACGACAGAAGTTATAGATAGAGGATTACGTTTAAGTGGTATCGCATCACTTGACGCAATAACAATTAATACAATTGAACAAGCGATTAGGGTAGGGCCTAATAGTTTCACTGACTTAAAAGTCACTGGAATCTCCACATTTATAGGAATTGCCACATTTTCTACAGGTATTGACATCAAATCTGGTGTTTCTACCTTTAGTGCACCATTAAGACTAGGTTTTGCACATACAACAGATCATGCTGGAGTTGCTCTCGGTGCAACAGTTGGATTTGGAACAAGTGCATTCTTTAGAGATGACGCTGCCATCTTTATGGGTAGTGATTCAGATCTTAAAATTCATCATGATGGCTCAAATTCTAGAATTCAAGATGTAGGAACTGGTGATTTAATAATTCAAGGTTCAGCAGATATTAAACTACAAAGTGCGAGTGAGGAAAATTATATTGTTGCTAACGATACTGGTTCAGTAG
>FUFK010053341.1_pt1 | contig 14890 bp, 5 predicted proteins | sample 1021851 | NCBI WGS metagenome assembly FUFK01 (sample SAMEA51879418, study PRJEB19060) | metagenome | reverse complement strand
TAGAAAATATCCAAGATAACCTTGGGCATAAAGAGCATAGGGCTACTGCAGAAAGAATAGCTTCGGAAGCGATTACATGTGTAAAGCTCGATGAGGCCATGTTACCACTAATACAATACCAAGATCAAAATTTATTTGTTGTTGATATCTATGACTCAGAACATAATCATTCAATCTCTAGTGTAACCAAGGGACTCATATCATCTGGTTTGAGGGTAAGGCCGTATCAGATCGACGCATCTGATTCAGAAAATATACTAAATGCAATACTGAACGAGATTCCTGAAAACTCCATCGTAATTCTAAATATCTTTGTAAACTATAAGCCAAATAAAGATAGGATATCACTGCCACCTAATGAACTGAATTTCATTAATAATTTGCTGAAGAAGACAAATAAAGTGGTCATGGGTAGTTTAGGTAATCCATACCTTATTCAGGATATTTCTGATGCACCTATATATATTTGCGCTTACAAGAATAATTCCTTGATGAGGCAGGCTTATTTAGATGCTTTATTAGGAAAAACAAAAATTGACGGTAAACTACCAGTTAACATTCCTGAAATAGCAAAGATAGGTCATGGAATAACTATTGAAATGAAAGAGAAAAAAAGTAAAATATTACAATCTAAACCTGGACAAGAAATAAAGCAGGTGATTCCCTATGAGGCAAATGCAAATACAGAAAACGTGTCCTTTTTACTGAAAGAGGCAATTCAAAATAAAGCTTGGCCAGGATCTGTGTTGCTTGGATCCAAAGATGGAAAGATATTCATACATGAAGCTTCAGGTTTTCACACTTATGATAAAAAGAGAGAAGTAAGGAAAAGTGATATTTTTGATCTTGCTTCCATTACTAAAGTTATTTCAACCACATCAGCTATCATGAAGCTTTATGATAATAAACAATTGGATTTAGATGATCCCGTAATTAATTATTTACCAGAATTCAAGGGTAGGCAAAAGAAATACTTCGACCACAAGTCTAGTATTACAATAAAGGATCTATTAACGCACACATCTGGCTTGCCTCCTTTCCGACAGTATTATCTTATGAAGGGATCTATAGATACAAGATTGGATAGTATATATAATACAGAGCCAGTTTTCGATCTGCATGAAACCATGGTCTATTCTGATGTGGGAATTATCATACTTGGAAAGATCGTTGAAACAATTAGCAAAGTAAAACTTGATGTATTTGTCCAATCAAATATTTTTGATCCGTTGGGGATGAATAATACTTTCTATAATCCACCAAAAGAAAAGCTACATCGTATAGTTCCTACCGAAATTGATCCAAAGGGTAACTTGATCAAAGGCTATGTCCATGATGAAAATGCTTATAGNATAGGTGGGGTTGCTGGACATGCGGGGCTATTTTCAAAAACTAAAGATCTAGCAATTTTTTCTCAAATGATGTTAAATAAGGGTCTTTACGGTTGGAAAAGAATCTTTAGATCTGAGACCGTAGATCTTTTTACCCAAAGATCTAATACTATTCAAGGTGATTCAAGATGCCTTGGTTGGGACAGCCCATCGGGTAAGGCTTCAGGGGGCGTTTACCTAAGCAATGCAAGTTATGGTCATACTGGTTTCACAGGCACTAGTCTTTGGATAGATCCAGAAAATGATATGATTGTGATACTTTTAACAAATGCGGTACACCCCGATAGGGAAGCAAAGACCCCAAATTATTTTGATTGGCGTCAGANNATTCATTCAGCGGTATATGAGTCTNTNGGGTTNACTGAAAAAAATCCAGATTTNCNATGGCGGAGAGAATGGTANCTATATGATAATAAANCATTGCAATCNATTTTGATACCATNATATANTCATCCANTGCAATTGATCAGATTCANAACNATTCTATACATTTTTCAGGCACTTTTAATGGGTGGTGTCACAGGNAAAGTATCNGGCAGGGTCATAGATTCAAATACAAATGAAGCNCTTATTGGTGTAAATGTAATGTTGGTTGGTACTACTTTGGGATCAGCCACTGACGAAGATGGTTACTATCATATTTTAAATGTACCNCCNGGGTTCTACGACCTTAGGTCAAATATGATAGGGTATGCAGAAAAAACCATAACAGGAGTAAGAGTTGAGATTGATCTTACAGCTGTAATAGACCTTAACCTTTCTATTGAGGCAATTGAAGGAGAAATGATCACGGTTGCAGCGAATCAGAAACTTGTTAAAGTTGATGTAGCCTCTAGCCAAAAATCGATTTCATCTGAAAAAATATCAGAAATGCCCGTTAGTAGTGTTACTGAAGTAGTNGGACTTTCCGCTGGTGTATCAGGTCTCTCNGTACGTGGTGGAAGTTATAATGAAACACAATTCATGGTAGATGGCTTAGTGCTTAATGATGAGCGAACTAGCGAACCNACNACAGGTATACCATTNAGTTCTATCCAAGACATATCANTACAAACGGGTGGATTCGGAGCNGAGTACCGAAATGCTCGATCAGGCGTTATAAANGTTGTTACNAAAGAAGGTAATAANGATAGTTATTCCGGATCNATAAGCTTTCGACAGTCACCATCTGGNCAAAAACATTTTGGTATGTCACCGTATGATGCAGAATCATTCTGGTTCAAACCATANTTAGATGATGATGTTTGTTGGACTGGTACCAATAATGGCAATTGGGACGAATATCAACAGAGGCAATATCCTTCTTTTGATGGTTGGAATAGTATTTCAGAGCAAACACTTGCGGATGATGATCCAAGTAATGATCTTACTCCTGCAGGTGCGCAGAGGGTCTTCTCCTGGGAGCATCGTTTAAATGGTGCAATACAATTGCCAGATGTAAATATTGATGCTGGTTTTGGAGGTCCTGTTCCTTTTATCTCAGACAGGTTTGGCNACCTCAGGTTTTATTTGTCCACAAGGCAAGAACAGGATATGTATCTGTATGAAGTGAGTAGCCCTGGACTTTACAGGACATCCTATCTATTTAAGCTTACATCTGACCTTACTGACAGATCTAAACTGGTTTATTCTTTTTACAATGGCAACATGGAAGGGACAACTCTTTCTCGCGGGGGTGGAACATCGATCATGAATGATGTATGGGATCTGGCAAGTCAGGTTAATAGTTCAGGTTTCACAATGCCGTGGCGTTTGTTTACGAATGAATACTGGGCTCCAACTCAGGTCAAGAACACAACACACGGTCTAAAATATACTCAGTTCTTAAGTAATGATTCTTTTTATGACCTGATTATGAAGATTGATTCAAAAGATTATATAACCGGCCACGGAGCAAGAAGAGATACAACTACGACCTATACTGTCTTTGGTTCTGGTGAAAATGAATGGGTGGCGGATGAAGCCCCCATCGGTTTTTTTGGTGGTCCTCTTTTCAGTGTAGAAGGCAGGCTTGCCTTTGGGGGCGCGATCAGTACATCTAGGGATTCTAGTAAGGTCAGGACCTTTACACTTAAAGGAAATTATACAAAACAGCTCAATAATCATCATCAGCTTAAAGCAGGTGGTGAGTTTGTATTATCAAATCTTGATCTAAAATATGGCTCTCAAAATGAGTTTTTACCAGGAGGTAATTATTGGTCCTTAATGGATGTAGACCCCTATCGCCTTTCAATCTTTGCACAAGATAAACTAGAGTATAAAGGTTTTGTAGCTATTGCAGGATTAAATCTGGATTATATAGATCCAAATGGTGATTGGTATGTTGTTGATCAGTATAATGATGATTTCTATTCCTCAAACTATACTGCTGCTTCAGAAAGTACCTTTGAGAAAATAAAATTAGATCCCCAAATAGAACTATCACCAAGGCTAGCCCTTTCGCATCCAATTACTGAGACTTCTAAGCTATATTTTAATTATGGCCATTATCTTCAGATGCCTATTGCACAGGATCTTTATAGAGTCCGGAGGGGATTCAGCGAAGAGGTACTTACTATTGGTGATCCTAATCTTCCCATGGCCAATACCATTGCTTACGAGATCGGTTTTGATCAATCCTTTCTCGAATCATATTTAATACATATTTCTGCTTATTACAAAGACATCTCTAACCAGCAGGATTATACTAAATTCATAAGCGCAAATAGCAAAGTAAACTATTCTAGACTTACCGCAAATAGCTATGAAGACATTCGTGGGTTTGAGATAGAACTTTCCAGGGTCAAGGGTAAATGGCTTACCGGTTTTGTAAATTATGAATACCGTGTCAATACTTCAGGGTATTTTGGACTGGGAAGGTATTACGAGAATCCATCTGATCAACGCAATTATGAATTGAACAATGAGAAACAATATAAACCAAGACCTATTCCTCGCATTAAATCTGTCNTAGATTTTCATACACCTTTAGCGTTTGGTCCCAAGATAGCNGGTCAGCATTTACTTGGGGACTGGCACATGAATTTAATTAGCCGATGGTCTGGCGGTGCATGGTTNACTTACAANCCCAATAATGTGCCTGGTATAGAATANAATGTCCAGTATAAGGATAATTANAATATNGACATCAAATTCTCTAAGATCTTTCACATTGGAAAACTTAATGTGAAATTGTATGCGGATATATTCAATGCANTAAACACAAAAACCTTTTCGGGTTATGGATTCGAAGACGGTTTTGATTATAATTATTACATGCAGTCACTTCANCTGCCAGATAACNTAGCAAGTGAATTGGGCTANAATTATTTTTCNGGTAATGANAGACCAGGCGATGTAAGAAAAAATGGGACTGATTTTGTCCCAATGGAATGGGTCTCAGATGTAACATACGTTAATAATCCTAGTGAGCGACCCATTTATTATGATCAAGCGACGGATTCATATAAACAGTGGACGCAGGAAGCAGGGTGGAATTCCGTAAGTCAAAGTTTTTACGATCAGGTCATTAGGGATAAGCAATATATAGACATGCCCAACCAGCTTTATTATGTATTCTTAAACCCAAGAGATGTTTTTATTGGATTCAACATCAGCTATGATTTCTAAAAATAAGATATTGATATTTGGGTTATTCGTATCGACCTCCTTTTCACAGGAGGTCAAATGGATGTCCATAGGCGACCTCCACAATTGGTACTCTGCTGCAGGTTGTGAGATCGAGACAGGTAGGACCGGACAGGTCTCTGATCAGCAAGATGGATTGCGTTACCCCGCATTTTATCGTGTTCAAGATAACCAGGCAGCAAAAGGATTGTGGTTGGGAGCTACAAATTTTTATGATCCCGTTGTGAATAAAGATTATGAATATAAAGTNATACANGCGGGTCCTAGNCATCTAGATATTGAGAATGAGACAATGCCAGTTGNNATGACCATGGATGGAAAGTATGATCATCCAAATGTTTTTGTNGATGGTGACCCTGCCACGAATCTACANTATTTGGATGATGTGGATAATGTTGACCCGTCTNTTCCATCAGATAGAAGGATCAATAATATTGTNCAGACCTCGATCGGTGTACAAATGAAGCGTACCATATATGCGTTTTCACACCCTGAACATCAAAACTATCACATACAGGAATATGTTTTTACCAATAATGGTTGTTTTGATGCGGATTGTAATACTAGTTATGAGCAAACATTAGAGGGTTTCCAAGTTTACCTTCAATACAGATATGCAATTAGCAGAGAAGGGATGGTTTATGATGGTAATTGGTTACCACAAAGTGCCGCTTGGGGNCATAATACAATGAATGATGTCATTGGAGAACATCCAAATGCTCCTTCTATCAATGATCAATTTTATGATGATGGTGAGATCATGAGGGCTTTATTTAGCTGGCAGGGTTATCACTCAGATGCAAGTTTTGATAATNTGGGTGGCCCAAATGCNCCTGGAGAGGGCCATTTAGGAGCTGCGCAATTTGTAGGTGTGGTTACTCTCCATGCAGATACAAGTCCAACGGATAATACGGACAATATCAATCAGCCCAGTACAACTTGGTTTATTACATCTGATGACCCGACCACATCAGGGAATGATCAATATAATGAGGTTAAATCGACAAACGAATATACGAACTATATGACCGTTGGCCACCCAGAACAATCTCAGGCAGAGAAAGTTGGTACAGGAAATGCGAACCAGTTCAATGATCCTAGAACGGGTTCAAACCCAGGGGGGACTTCCCAAGGAATCGGTTTTGGGCCATATACGCTTGCACCTGGTGATAGCATTCGAATCGTTGTGGCAGAAGGCGCTGCAGGACTAAATCGAGAAATGTGTTATGTGGTTGGTCAGAATTGGAAGAATGAAGNACATAATGATAATCTACCAGCATCTTCTTCTTTGCACGCGCACATGATGGATAATTATCATCGAANNNCCAATGATAATAATCTTTATAAGAATTCTTGGGTATTTACAGGTGTAGATTCAATCATCAAAACCTTTAAAACTGCCAAACAGAATTTTGATCTAATGGAATCTGGGCAGTCTCTACCTCAACCNCCNCAACCTCCNTCTATCTTTAATGTAACATCTGGAGGNGATAGGATNATAATTGATTGGACCAANGAACCAGAATCAGGACCTGGTTTTGCTGGTTACAATTTATATCGTTTAAAATTTAAACCTGATACAACCCTCTTTGCGTATAACGTGAATCAGGGTGAATTAGATCCCTTGGATGAATCAATCGCTACGATCTGGGAATTAGCTCCTGGACAGAATACATATGAAGATTTAACTGCTGAGCGTGGTTTTGATTATTATTATTTTTTAGAGGCATTTGATAACGGCACCAATGATGATATGGTATTAAACAGCAGTAAGTTTTATACGATCACAAATAAAGCGGCAGCATTAAAACGACCTCCAGGAGAAAGTTTCAAAGATATAAGGGTTGTCCCTAATCCGTTCCATATATCTGCGCGAGATNTACAGTATGGGGTTAGTGCCCCAGATAGATTNATGTTCTTGAATATTCCNCCGGTTTGCACTATTCGTATATTTACTGAGAGGGGGGACCTTGTTNATACCATTGAACATACTGATGGCAGCGGAGATGAAGCTTGGAATTCTATTACATCATCTAGGCAGATCATAGTGAGTGGGTTATATATAGCACATTTTGATATGCCTGATGGGGATGCAATAAGAAAATTCACAGTAGTTAGGTAGTCTATGAGATCAATAANNAANTTAATAANTANTATCTGTTGTATACTTTTGATCNCAAGCTGTGGTGATCTTTTAAGCNATTATGAATCTAATAANGTTGAGCCGATGATCATTGATNATAATATNTGTAGTATATTGAATGAAATGGAATCTGTTACTGCGNTAACATCAATTGGAGATTCACTATCNNCNATTGCCTTATTTGATACTCTTGTTAANGATACNACTTCNTTTCTTACTCTTAGCAATGCAATTAATTGGAGAATACCTGTTGATTCTATGTGTTATTTTATGGTCTTTGCACCTCAACAAGCTGATTCTTATATCGTAGCTTTGAACTCATCTAGTGAATTTGCCTTGTACAATAGTGGAGGGAATGTCATAGCACCTGACAATGAGATCACATCCTTAAAGAATATTGCAGGCTGTTCTGACGTACGAGTCAGGCAAGCTTATTCAGGATTATCAGGAGCATATCTNGGAAGGCTTGTNAATCCAAATGTGAACTCTTTNANAATGGTTNTTATGAATACCAACCAACCNCCTANTGCTGCTTTTAATACCAGTTCAAGTTTAGTATCAATAGGAGATACGATTACCTTCACGGATCAATCACANAATGGTACCTACCCCATCCAAACNTANANCTGGGATTTTGGGGATGACAANACAAATAGTGATTCTTCTATTGTTGAACATGCGTATGCTGATTCAGGTCTATATAGTCCATCATTGACCGTTTCTGATGGCTACCTGTTTCATACGCTCACTAAAAATGAGCATATAAATGTAAACAAGGGGAGCGAAGAATGATAAAATATTTTCTCCCTCTGGTCATTACCATATCAATAACTCAAGGAACAGAAAATAAAAANTTGGCACAGACCGGTTTTCAGTTTTTAAGTGTTATGTCTGATGCAAGAAGCGGTGGCATGGCTGATGCCATGACCACGATTCATGGTAGATCTGTATCACTATTTTTTAATCCTGCTGGAATGTCTAGGCAGACTCAGCTTTTTGATATGAATTTTAGCGCTAATAGTTGGATAGCAGGTATAAAGCATGATGCNTTNAGCCTATCAGTTAGTCCAAATAATGGCCAGTTCGGTGTATTTGGCCTTAGNNTNTTAAATGTTGATTATGGAGAGCTGCANGGGACCATGGTCTGGGATAATGATCAAGGATNNNTAGATACNGAGAAGTTCTATCCATCTGCTTTAGCGATTGGACTCGGATATGGNAGAGCATTATCAGAAAGCTTTTCAGTTGGAGGNCAGGTNAAAAAGGCNTATCAATATTTAGGCCATAATGTTGTNCCCGTAACAGATTCCTCAAAAGTAGTTGAAAATAATATTTCCGATGCCCTNGCTTTTGATTTTGGCACCATTTANATGACCGATTGGCATGGATTCACTTTTGGTATGTCNGTTAGAAATTTTAGTGANGAAACNCAATATGCNTATGATGGTTTTCAGCTTCCATTNACCTTCAGAATAGGAGGNTCNATTGATCTTCTGAGCTTTATTCCAACTGGTAGTGAAAAACAATCACTACTTTTTGCAATAGATGCACTTCATCCTAGGTCTTATCCAGAACGAGTGAACCTTGGGCTTGAGTATTCATTTATGTCAATTGGTTACATGAGATTAGGGTATCTATATAATTATGATGAAAGAGGATTGACCTATGGAGCTGGATTTAAAATAGGACCTTTATCCATTGACTATGCATTAACACCATTTGGCGTATTTGATAGTGTTAATCGTATTAGCATAGGTATATCCAGATGAGAATACTTTTATTACTTCGGTTTATTNTGCCNATTTCTNTTCTCATATTCTCTTGCGAAGATCCAAANTATCCAGAAAATATNTGGGATGAGNANGATCAGGGTAACGCTTCTCCATCTATAAGCTCTGTNGAGCCAGANGCNGCATTTGCNGGTATTGATACNTTGACNATNAGTGGTCAAAATTTCTCAGAAAACNCCTCNGAAAACTTGGTCTACTTTAATAATATGCTTGGTGAGGTNNTTAATGCTACATCNACAAGTCTTANNGTGATAACTCCAAATCTTGTAAGNGATAGTGTACAGATTAGAGTTGCGGTTCAAGGTGCCTTTCTATTCGCAGATCATTCGTCACTATATACACTAACTGCTGCGGTATTAGATTATGGACCATTTGACCAATTTACNGATATTTTNAGTTTAGATTTAGATAGAGATGAGAATCTTATTGTTTCANTGGATGGTACTCCAAACGCTGAATTCTGGATAGTAGATACCAACCAGGATTCAGCTGTNTGGTCAGGNGCATTGGCCAAAGGTTCTGGAATGAAATTAGGCCCNACNGGTAGTGTTTATTTTGTGAATTATCAACGNTTCTTNTACAAAGACGAGCAAGGNACACCCAAAGAGAATTCAGAGATCTTTAAACGTTTGAATGGCAATGCGACTGATCTAGATTTTGATTCATATGGTAATCTATTTGTTGGTGGCGCTGGNTCNACNNTCGATGTTGTAGATATTAATGANGATGNNGGTCTAACATCGGGCGTNACNGANGCAAAAAATTTGGATACTCTAGACATTCTCTCGTTAAAGGTATTAAATGATTATTTATATGTGTTAACGACAACTGTTGCTTCTGATCAGTCAATATACAAGATGCAGATACTAGATGATTCTGGTTCCTTGGGTGACCTAGAACTTGTTTTTGATTGGTCTGCTTATACAAATAAACTTTCATCTGCATTATGTTTTACACTAAGCGAATCAGGAGATCTTTTTGTTGGATCAGACTCTGATGACCAGCCACTGACTTATATCCAGAATGGAAATGCTAGCGGGTTTTATACATCAATATTGACCGCACCGATAAGTTATATGGCATGGGGTAATTCAAATTATTTGTATCTAATCAATAAGACCGAAGAAACAAACAGAGTTCAAAGAGTTGATACACGTATGAGTGGCGCTGACTATTATGGTCGCCCTTAAAGCTCTGCGGTAAATGTTCCGATATTTTAGATCAAAAGATCTTTTATTTTCATCATTTCTTATACTGTCTAATTCCCTTTACCCCGGTACAACAGGCAAAGTNTCTGGTTTGNTCATTNCATCAGAAACTAAAACACCACTGATAGGTGTTAATGTTGTTTTAGCAAACACATCATTGGGCACGATTACCGATAGTCTTGGCACCTTTACACTATTGAACATTCCACCAGGTGATTATTCGATCCAGGCATCTATGATCGGCTACGCAGATTTTACTTTGCAAGACGTGATCATAAAGATTGATCAGACAGCTACAGTTGAGATTTCTTTAACTCAAAGATCCATTGAAATGGAAAAGATCACTGTTGAGGCAAATCGACCAATTATAATACATGATATCTCTAATAGTCAGATCAATATTACATCCGATGAGATGACTGACCTTCCTTTCGATGATATATCTGATGTATTAGGATTGCAGGCGGGTATAGAAGGGCTGTCAGTTAGGGGCGGGGGTTCAAGAGAATCTCTGTTTCAAGTAGATGGCTTATCATATAATGATGAACGATCCTATGTACCATACATGTCTATTCCATTGAACATCATTAAGGAGGTACAGGTACAGACCGGCGGTTTTAGCGCAGAGTATGGTAACATCAGATCAGGTATTGTAAATATCGTTCTCGATGAAGGTGACAAGAAAAAATATCGTGGTGGGTTTAAATATCGTCACAGTCCACCGGCCCCAAAACATTTTGGGAAATCTTTATTTTCGAAAGACTCGTATTTTTTGCGACCATATCTTGATGACGTTGTTGCTTGGTCAGGTACTGGAAATGGTAATTGGGATGCCTACACACGTAATCAATATCCATCATTTGAAGGATGGAATGCTGTTTCTTATGCTACGTTGAATGACGATGATCCATCTAATGATCTAACTCCTCAAGCAGCTCAACAAATATTCAAATGGCAGCATAGAAGATTTGGTATTATAGATCATCCAGATAAAGATCTCGATCTCTTTGTTAGTGGTCCAGTCCCAATGATATCATCAGGCTTGGGATCATTAAGGTTTGTTTTTAGCTATAGATATGAGAATGAAGCATTCATTTTTCCATTATCTTTTAAAGACTATGGTGATCGATCAGTCCTTTTAAAACTCACCTCCGATCTATCATTAAAAACAAAATTCAATCTCTCATTCCAGTCTGGTGTCACGCAGTCAGTGTCTCCCTATAATTGGAAAACGACACCTACAGGTTCTTATCTTAGATCAACATATGAAGTGGCAAATATCTTAAATAGTANCTCAGGNAATAGTATTTTATTTATGCCAGGATATTTTTCNCCAACTAAAATAGANCGCAGGATATTTGGTCTAAAAATTGACCATATGTTNTCAGAAAAAGAATTTNTTGAAATAGTATTTAAAATCCAGTCCAATNCATATAATACCTATCANACAACACTAAGGGATACCTCTAAAATACATNANATAATACATGGGTATCCTAATTTCTTGGTNGATGAAGCTCCNTTTGGATACTGGGGTTATGGAGANACAGGTATNGATGGAATGAATATAGGCGGCTGGATGAATATAGGCAGAGACTCNTCTAAAATATCNACAACACAATTAAAAATAGATTATACGAACCAATTTAGATCTAAGCACCAGATCAGATCTGGACTAGGTGTAACATTGAATGANTATAATATTCGTTCATCTGCAAATAATCCTGGTATGTCTACATGGAATAGAAGTATGAACTATGATGTGTCACCTTACCGAATCTATGCATATGCACAGGATAAAATTGAGTATAAAGGCTTTATTGCAAATATTGGTATTAGGACAGATCTATCTAATGGAAATACGGATGTATATGAGCTAGGCGATTATGACGATCTATTCAAGCAGGGCGCTGGAAATGATCTTGAAATTTCATCAGAAAAAAGATCATCTCAACCAATCTATGCTATAAGTCCAAGGTTGGGGATATCTCATCCTATAACAGATCGCTCCAAGTTGTTTTTTAATTATGGACATTTTTATTCTGAGCCCTCATCATCCTATCGATTTAGGCTACAGCGTGAAAGTAATGGACTNGTCACCCACATTGGAGATCCTGATATGGTCTTTGAAAAGACCATCGCGTATGAGACAGGTTTTTCTGCAAATCCTTTTGGAGCATATTTATTNAATATNTCTCTNTTTTATAAGGATATAACNAGTCAACCAGGTTGGGTGTATTATCAAAATATGAATGGTACAGTGCAGGTCAACCGCATAGAAAATAATAATTATGAAGATATACGCGGATTAGAATTAACGCTAAAAAAGAATATGGGCCAATTTATTACCGGCATGATAAACTATACCTATCTTGTTCAATCGTCAGGATTTTTTGGTTTATTAAGTCAATTTCAAGACCCTAACATGCAGCGCGATTATGAAAGTTTGAATCGCTATGAATCAAAACCACGACCGAGGCCTTTTTTNCGTACGGTCATTAATATTAAGACGCCAAAAGATCTCGGNCCTAAAGTTCTCAATAATTCAATCATAGGTGGCTGGACATCAAGCTTTATTTTTAANTATAAAGNNGGTGCTTANGAGACCTATAATCCTCAGGGGCTACCAGGGATTTCTGATAATGTCCAATGGAAAGATACCTATAGCACGGATGCAAGGATTGCAAAGAGGATTACACTGAATAAAACCAAAATAGATCTGTTTCTTGATATAAATAATTTATTTAATAATAAATTCCTTAGTTATGCAGGGTTCTCAAATTATTACGACTATATAGATTATTTAGAATCGCTTCGATTCCCTTGGGAAGAAGGAAAAGAGAAAGGTAATGATCGAATAGGCGAATATCGGGATTGGTCAGTCAATTATCAGTCCTATGATCCTGTTGATTGGGAGAATCCAAACAGTGCAGAAAAAGAAATTCTTCATACCAAAGCTTATATTGATATGCCAAATATTAGAGCGGTCTCTTTTTTGGATCCGCGTGACATGATTTTTGGAATAACGATGCACTTTTGAAGCCATCCATGCAGACTATATTTCTCATATTTCTAGTGATGCCAGTAGCCATTTTTGGAAGGGTAGATGAGACATTAAAACGTTATGTTAAGGTTGGTGAACTACAATCACACTTTTCTGCTTACGGTAGTGAAAGAGCATGGAACAATACCTATTACGAAGGCATGATCTGGCCCGCTGATTATTTATATCAGGATAATGCTGTTATCAAAAGATCTTGGATNGCTTGTAANGATTTTACTGATAANGATGANCATNAATGGGGACACTTTGGNNTNTATATAGCNCTTGCTGATGTGGGAAATAGTATTTTTCCNANTCAATTATATCAGGTTGCAAAATTCATGCCGCCTACGGTTTATGTTGATGGTGTGGATATTAACAGCTTTTATAATGCTGAGATTGATTCAGTTGATCCAAGTATTGTAGCAGATAGGATTATAGTTAACAAGATNAATACGTCNATGGGTNTAACCATGGAGCGCAGGGTCTATGCGTTCAGCCAGCAATACCATGATAATTATTTTATTAAGGTCTACACACTTACGAATACGGGTAATACGGACTGGGATGATGAGATNGAGCTAACNGCGGGTCTTGATGATGTTATTNTNGGTTGGGGAACACGATANAGCGTTACCCGTGAAGCGGGTATTCTTTTAGATGGTCAACAAAAATGGGGTAAGAATACATGGGTNACGACAAGAGGAGAGNATTATGCTGATAATTACCTTACACCTATTACNGAAGANGATCCCAGCCCTTCTTGGCTTAGATCCGTCTTTTCATGGTATGGACAATCGGCAGTCGTCTTTCAGATTAATACCGTAGGAGGTGCAAACTATCAANGAAATAATCGGTTGACCGCGCCTCATCATGCAGGNACAGCCATTTTACATGTAGATAATAGTTGGAATGACCCNACAGATAATGTTTCACAACCTCTNTTTTTAGGTTGGCATGCAGGAGACACCTATCCNGGACTGGGTAACCTTTCCAAATCTGATGAACCTGCAATGTATCAGCTATATGAGATGCTTTCTGGNTCGCCTCANTTGGGTTTGGGTGGTGCAGAGCGCATCGACGAGGTGATNATGGGCGATCCANCATCCGAGACATATTTAAAACATAATCAAAAACCATTTGATGTGCATAATGACCCCGGTGGTATGAATACTATGATCACTTACGGTCCATTTGATATTCCTCACAATGAGAGTATTGTGATCGTTGAAGTAGAAGGTGTGGATGGGTTGAACAGGCTAATGTGTGAAGCTATTGGTCTAGAATGGAAAGAGGGAGATGCACCCTATACTCTTCCTGATGGAGCGGAAACAAATGATAAAGATATTTATAAAAATGCATGGGTATTTACGGGAAAGGACTCTATTCTTAAAACATTTGGTCGCGCAACTAGGAACTACGCATCAGATTTTCAGATTCCACAGCCACCTGAACCGCCTACATTGTTTGATGTCCAATCAGGCGGGGATAGGATCTTTTTAACTTGGGAACCAAGTCCCTCCGAAAATGAATCCAGTTTTTCAGGATACGAGATATGGAGAGCTCTTGGTAAGCCAGATACGGTTTACAAAAAGATATACACAGGGCCTGCGGGTATCTATTCCTATGATGATAAGAGCGCAAAAAGAGGAATATCTTATTACTACTATATCCAATCCACAACTGAT
>FUFK010072047.1_pt1 | contig 14891 bp, 9 predicted proteins | sample 1021851 | NCBI WGS metagenome assembly FUFK01 (sample SAMEA51879418, study PRJEB19060) | metagenome | reverse complement strand
AGCTGAGATCTACGGTAAGAGAACAATCTCAGGTTTTTTAGCTCAAGTAGGAGCTGAAGAGCCATCTGCTGCTGATAGAGTTATCTGGTCAGAGCAAGGCAGACTACATCTTTGTTACACTGCTACATGTGAAAACTCAGTAGGAGGTGGTGAAGGTGATGTATCTGATAATATTTTTAGTATCGTTAACGATGTTGATGGTAAAACAATATCTGCTGGTGAGCACGGTATTAGAGTAGGTGACACTGTGTTAATTTCTAATAGCTCACTAACTTTAAGAGGTTACGTAAGCGTAGTTAGTACTGCTAACAATAGTATTACAATTCTTCCTTATGGTGCTGCTGATTTTCAAGCAGCTGGTTTTAGTGATGACGCTACAGCAGAGGCTTTTAGAATACTAGTTTACGGTTCTGAATTTGGTAAAGGTACTGACTCAAGATCATCTGCTAACTCACCTAAATTCAAGTCACACTCTAACAAACACATCATATTAAAAGATTACTACGAAGTATCTGGATCTGATGCGTCTGCTATTGGTTGGGTAGAAATATCTGGTGAAGAAGGACAAAATGGTTACCTATGGTATTTAAAAGCTGAAGGCGACACAAGAGCTCGTTTTACTGACTACATTGAAATGTCAATGATGGAAAGTGAATTTGCTGCAGCTAATTCTACAATTGAAAATGCTACAGGTGGTTTAGGTTTATCTGCTTCTACTACTGGTTTTGATGCTGGTACTGAAGGACTTTTCAAAGCTATAACGTCAAGAGGTCACCAAACTACTGGTGTTACTGGTGTTAACGCTGCAACTGATTTAGCTGAGTTCGATGCAATTTTAGCTGTATTCGACCAAAACGGTGCTATTGAAGAGAATATGTTATTCGTAAACAGAGGCACTGCCTTAGCTTTTGATGACATGTTAGCTTCAATGAACTCTTACGGAGCTGGAGGTACTTCTTACGGAGTATTCGACAACGAAGAAGACATGGCGTTAAACTTAGGTTTTTCAGGATTTAGAAGAGGTTCTTATGACTTCTATAAATCAGACTTCAAATATCTAAATGACAAAGGTACAAGAGGTGGTTTAAACGACGTTGTTACTAACATAAGAGGCGTTGTTATACCAGCTGGTGTATCTTCAGTTTATGATGAAGTTTTAGGTAAAAACCTAAAGAGACCTTTCTTACATGTAAGATACAGACAATCAGACACTGAGTCTAGAAGAATGAAGACTTGGACAACTGGTTCTGTAGGTGCTGTTACAACTGGTAAAGATGTAATGGAAGTACACTACTTATCTGAAAGATGTTTAATTACACAAGGAGCTAATAACTTCATGTTAATGAACTAATCATTATTTAAAAGTCGGGGCTTCGGCCTCGACTTTATTTTTATTAATTTTATTATATATTATATTATGGCAAAAAAGAAAACAAAAGTGGAAGTTGAAGAAACTCCACAAATAGTTGAAACTCCAGTAGTTGAAACAACAAATAAAAAACCTCACCCAGAAGACGGTTGGGAAATAAAAGATAGAATGTATTATCTTACTAATAATAGATCACCTTTAACTTATTTAATTAGAGGTAGTTCTATATTTTGGTTTGACGAAGAAAAAGGTTACGAAAGAGAACTAAAATATACATCTAATCAAAGAACACCTTTTGTAGATGAAATGAAAGGCGAGCAAAGATTAGAACATATTATATTTCAAAATGGATCTTTATTTGTACCTAAAAATAAAACAGTTTTACAAAAATTACTTTCTTTGTATCACCCACATAGAAATCTTTTATTTGAAGAGCATATACCAGCTAAAATTGCTGCAGATGAAGTTGATGTTTTAGAATTAGAAGTAGATGCTTTAACGGCAGCTAGAGACGCTGATATAGATATAGCTGAAGCTATAATGAGAGTAGAAATTGGTTCTGAGGTATCTAAGATGAGTTCTAAGGAGATTAAAAGAGATCTTATGGTATTTGCAAAGAGAAACCCAGTTTTATTCTTAGAGTTAATGAACGATGATAATGTTCAGTTAAGAAACTTTGGTATTAAAGCTAGAGAACAAGGTATAATACACCTTTCTTCTGACCAAAGAACTTTTTCTTGGAAAAGTACAGGTAGACAATTATTTACAGTACCTTTTGAAGAACACCCGTATACAGCTCTTGCTCATTGGTTTAAAACCGATGAAGGTATGGAGGTATATACAAACATACAAAAAAGATTAAAATAATCTAACTGTAGTGGTAGTCGCCCTACGGGGCGATTACTAACTACTAATAAAAAAAAATAAATGGCAATAAACGTAGACACAGTATATCAAAAAGTTTTAGCTATTGCTAACAAAGAACAAAGAGGTTATATCACACCTCAAGAGTTTAATCTCATAGCAGATCAAGCTCAAAAATCTATATTTGAACAGTACTTTAATGATTTAGATCAAGCTAGAAGACAACCTAGTAATGATACATTTTATGCTGACAAAGTAGATTTTATAGAAACAAAATTACAAGCATTTGAAAAAACTGATAGAGCAAACGTAATAAATTCTTATGCTCCAGCTGCTGGCACTACATTAGTTCCGTCAAAACGATTACCAAATTATATATATAAAATTCATAGAGTAGAATACAATAATAACAACTGTGAAATAGTAAACACAAGTGATTTTAATGACTATATAAATGGTAGCGTTTTATTTAGACCAACATCTAGTAGACCTATAGCTAATATTAGAAACAATATATTAAGAGTTTCAGCTGGACTTAATTTTTTTGTAATACCAACTGAAATAATATATTTTAAACTACCTTTAAAACCTAGGTTTGGTTATGTCGTTGTAAACGGCGAAGCTTTATATAACGCTAGTGATTCAATTAATTTTCAACTACATCCTTCAGAAGAAGAACTTATAGTATTTAAAATATTAGAGCTAGCAGGTGTAACAATAGCAAAACCAGATTTAGTTAATATAGCTAATCAAGAACAAGCGGAAATAAAAACTCAACAAAAATCATAATATATGTTTGATCAAGAAAATACTTCAATACACACTAATGATTACTATAGTGGAAATAATTTAGGTAATTATCAGTTTGTTAAATTAAATCACATTATAAGTAACTTTAGTCTTACTTATGTTGGTGAAAACAAAATAATACCTAAAGTTAGTAGATCACAAATAGCTTTTCATGCACAAAGAGCTATACAAGAGTTAAGTTATGATACTTTTAAATCTATTAAATCACAAGAGATTATATTACCACCTTCGTTAGTAATGAAGCTTCCGCAAGATTATGTTAATTATACAAAACTATGCTGGTCAGATGATTCAGGTATAGAGCACGTTATATATCCAGCTATAAAAACTTCTAACCCTAATAGAGTTGCTCAAGAAACTAATGGTTTGTATATGTTTATGGAGACAGGCGTTGCGAACCTTGCCACAGACCCTGTGGTTTCACAACAAAGACTAGCTCACTTTCCAGAAACGTTTAATATTTCAGATTTTTCAAACAACTCAACAGGTCCATTTACAATAAAAGCTACTGTTTTAAATGACCCAGATCCTAGTAGTGATCCACCAGATACTAACCCTTTATTTGTAGGTATGGAGATAATCAGCCCATTGTTTCCAGCCGGTACAACAATAGCTAGTGTTTCTGAGGTAGATACTAATAATCCAGGTGAGTTCACTTTTACAACAAGTGCAGCTTCTAATAGTAGAGGTGGAAATGCTAACAACACAATTGTAACATTTGTAGGTAATAGTAGAACTTGGAGTGAGTATAAATCTCATACACCTTCAGAAAACAATGTAGATGATTATGAAGACGATGTTTTTTGGCCTAATATGGGTGGACGTTTTGGCTTAGATCCTCAACACGCTCAAGTTAATGGCTCATTTTATATAGATGAATTAAGAGGTAGAATACATTTTTCAAGTAATATTTCAGGAAAAACTGTAATACTAAAATATATAAGTGACGGTCTTGATGGCGGTGGGGAAATTATAGTTCATAAGTTTGCTGAAGAAGCTATGTATAAAAGCATGGCTTTTGCTATACTATCAACATCAGCTTCTGGCCAGGCTTTAGTACCAAGATTTAAAAAAGAAAAATACGCTGCTATAAGAACAGCTAAATTAAGATTATCAAATTTAAAAATAGAAGAGCTTACGCAAATTATGCGTGGTAAATCTAAAGTAATAAAACACTAACACATGCCTGAATTAAAGAGAGGCTTCTCTAAATCTCGTATGAATAAAGATCTTGACGAAAGAATAGTTCCTCAAGGTGAGTATAGAGACGCGTTAAACGTACAAGTAGATACTTCAGATGGTTCTGATGCAGGTTCATTACAAACGTTGTTGGGTAATACAAAAATATTACAATCAACACTTGTTAGTGGTTTGTTTTCGTCTAAAGCTATATGTATAGGTTCTATTGCTGATGAAAAAAATAATAATATTTACTATTTTGTAAAAGATAATGGAAATTTTACAGATTACATATTAAAATATAATTCTGATAATAATAAAATATCTCCTTTAGTAGTAGATAAATATTTAATTAAACCTATAATATACTCTAACACTGACTCTACTTCAACAAATATAACAACTTACTTTACTATATTTAATTATAATAGTACAGAAAATATAACCAACATAAGGCCTGGTATGACTATATCACCCACGGATGATAGTGGTAATATTGTATTTACATCACCTGATATACAAGGAGGTAATCCAATTGCGTTTCCTTTTGAAGAGGGAGAAGTTTTTATAACAAGATTAAAGTTAATGGGTGTAGCTCCAAATAATTACTGGAACGTTTACATGGATACTCAAAAACATACTAGACAGTTGTTTACAAGAGGTTTTAACAGTACAATAGGTACAAATATAACTTTGCGAGCTGAAAGAGCTTTAAATTTTACTACTAACTTTATAACTGCAATAAATATCATAGATGACTATTTATATTTTACAGATGGTTTATCAGAGCCTAAAGTTGTTAACTTAAAATGTTTTGATAATTTAAACAATTTAATAGAAACAGGCACACATCCTAGTGGTTTATATCATAGTCATGTAAATATATTTGATAAAAACAAACAATTAATAATAGCTTCTAATCAAGATTATAGAAAAAGACCAGCTCCACTAGAAGAGCAATACATAACAGCTATTAAAAAATCACCTTTAAAACCACCAACTATTTTATTAAGTAATAGCATAGATGGTAGAATTAATGAAAGCGGTGGTCCTGCTATTTTAGAATCTCAGTTTGATGCTGATCTTACTAACATAGAATCTGGTACTAATAACTTAGCTATAGGTACTAATAAAATAATAGAATTTATTAACGCGGCAGATTATAAAGTTGGTGATAATTTATTAGTTAGAAGATCAGGTCCTTTTAATACTTCAAACAATAATAACAATGATTATGCTATTTATGACGCTATAATAGAGATAATTGATACAGAAAAAATATACGTAAATAATGTTTGGTCTGAATTAAAAGCTACTGTTAAAATAAAATACACACAAGACGAGTTGTTAAATGATGTAGGCGGTGCAACTTTTTTTACTACGTTACAACAAGAAGACCCTTTGTATGAGTTAAAGTTTGCAAAATTTGCTTACAGATATAAATACTACAACGGTCAATATTCACCATTTTCACCTTTTTCTGAACCAGCTTTTATGCCACAATCTTTTGATTACTCACCTAAAGAAGGTTATAATCTAGGTATGGTTAATCAATTAAGATCTGTGCTTGTAACAGATTTTGTTGATGATGAAGATTTTTTACCTAAAGATGTAATTGAAATAGATATATTATATAAAGAGTCTAACTCAACAAACGTATATACTGTTAAAACTATTAAGTACGGTGATGATGAATTTAACGCTTTTGGCTCTGCTAAAAGACCAACTTTAGATGGTAGAATAAGTCAAACAGCAGTAGCAAACACACCTTTTATTTATGCAAGAACTAAAGGATCTATAAAAATAGACGCTGAAGTTATAAAAGCTATAGTACCCTCTAATCAATTAATAAGACCTTATGATAATTTACCAAGGACCGCTAAGGCTCAAGAGATAGTAGGTAATAGAATAGTATACGCTAACTATTTACAAAACTACAATTTAAAATACACTACAAAAGATTAACATGGCATATAATAATATTGATATAAATTTAAAAGCTAGTTTAGAGTCTAAAGAAAAAGAAGGTTTAAGGCAACCTTCAAAATCTTTAAAGTCTATACGTACATATCAACTTGGTGTTGTGTATAAAGACAAGCATGGTAGAGAGACACCTGTGTTTACAAGTCAAGACGCTACGTTTACTGTGCCAAAAAGATTATGTGAAAAGCAGAATAGCATAGTAGCAAATATTTTTAATGAAGCTCCTGACTGGGCTGATTCGTATAAATTTTTTGTAAAAGAAACTTCTAACGAGTATTATAACATTTGTATGGATAGGTTTTATGAGTCCGCAGATGGTAACGTATGGTTAAGTTTTCCTTCAGCAGAAAGAAATAAAATTAAAGAAGATAGTTACATAATATTAAAAAAGCAACCAGGTAAAGATGCTAGTGCTGTTTTAGATGAAGCTAGATATAGAATAATAGACGTGCAAAATGAAGCGCCTGAATTTATAAAAGTAGATTATGAAGTTTTAGGTATAGACACAATACGTTTGTTAGATGATGGTGCTATGCCAGGTACTAAGACTATCAAAATGGATGGTGATCACTCTTCAAATGATTTTGAAGATTCAATATTTTTTGATGCGCAACAAGTTGGTAGTACTAATAAATCAGGTAACAATATAGGTTTTATAACTGGTACAGACTTTTCAGATATAGCGGTTAGAATACAAAGTGCTACTGAAAAAACAAACTTTATAGATGTAGCTGCTATAGTTAAAGTAAGTAGTGATTACCACATAAAATTGTCTAATGTTTTACCAGGTGAAAAGCTAGAAGATATACCAAACTTAAAGCCTGTAACAATAGCTGGTATTAATGCTATAGTAAAACCTAAAGCTGATTTTACTGGTCAAGATGCTCAAGACGTACAACTTGCTTTTGCAAAAAAAGTGTTAAAAAATAACTCAGAGTTTGAAGGTAGATTTTTTGTAAAAATAAAAAGAGATGAAGCTTTAAACGCTAATATAGCACAAGCTTCTTTAAACGCTATACAACCTAGAGTATTACGCTCAATGCCTATAGGTCACGCAAGACCTCAAAGAAGTGACGGTAAATTAGGTTTTGATAGCCATAGTCAACAAAAAAATTATTTTGGCACAATGAGAGGCGGTCAGTTTTTTATAGACGAAATAAATAGATCAAGACATTTTGAGAAAAAAAGTGATAGAAGAGAAAAAGATAACGGTTTTGGTATAAGAGGTGATGAGGCTGGAAGTAGAACAAACACTAATAACTCTAGAACAGATCAAGCAGCCTGGTTACAATGTTCAATGGAGCTTACTTTAAGTAAAGTAGCTAACAATAAAGATAGCAAGTTTGACATGACTCAGCAGAGCGCTAATGATAGAGATTTTTATGAGTCTATGAGAAGCCCAGGTACTTACTTTAGATTTAAAGAAGATCCTTATCAAATAATATACATGGTTAGTCCTAATAATAGAGACTCTAACGATGGTTCTCATGGCGTGGGTTTGTTTAATTATAGTAAAAAAGATGACCTAGATAGATCAAAAAACAAAAGTAATAGAATATATTTGAAATGTGTAGCTGTTGGTTGGAGATTAGAAAATGATCAAGGTTACTATCATTTTGAAAACGAAACAAAAAAATATATATTTGATGAAAGTATAGAGGGTAAACACCCTTGGTTTTATAGAAACAAAGACTCTAGTGGTAATGTAGCTGTAACAGGTTTTACACCACCAACAGAAATACAAACAGCAGACAATGGTGCTACTAGCGCTATTATAGACCCAGGGCCTTGGAATCCAACATTAAGAGGTTATGGTGCTTACGGATCAACTCCGTCTAATAATTTACATACAGCTACTTCTAGCGGTTACGGTATTATTACACAAATTGGTAATGGTGCTTATTCTAGAGACGATGATAGTAACATATATAATGTTAATGGAAGTGTGGTTCATAATCATATAGAAATTTTAGAATTAACACCTCCAGATGACGGTGAAGTAAAGTTTGATCCAAACCCTGCTATATGGGAAACAGAACCTAAAGAAGCTATAGATTTAGATATATACTACGAAGCTAGTCAAGCTTATCCTACTAAGCTAACAAACAAAACAAACGAACTGTTAATACCTTATGGTTCAAAAGTAGAGTGTGTAGATGCTGTAGAAGTAACAAGTGGAACTGATCTAGGTAATAAAAGATTATATTTACCAGAAAATACATACGTAGAAGACTGGGCTCCAACTGGTCACGGTGGTGATACTATACTTTTAAATATAGAACCATCTCAATTAGGTTATGTAGATTTAGATAAAACAATTGAAGATACTGTTAATATAGGTACTGATACTTTTGATAATCAAACTAACGAGTTTTTAATAACACCAAATAGTAGTAATAATCCAATACTACCTTTACATGGCGCAAATGTTTTTAATTACATAAACAATTACTTTACAGATCAAGTAATAACGGGTGTTAATACAACTAGAGGTAAAGCTATAAAATTAAAATTTACAAGACCAGATGGTAGTCATATAACTTTACCAGTACAATACTTTTCTATTTGGAGAAGCACTGATAATTTTGTTGACGGTTTTAATCCTACTATATCAGCCTCACAAAATACTGGTTATCATGTTTTAATAAAACTTAAAAACGATTTAAGTAAAAATATAGAAATAAAACTACCATATTTTAATTGTTATAGTTTTGGTAATGGCGTTGAGTCTGATAGAATAAGAGATGATTTTAATGCTATAAGGCTAGACAAAGGTGTTAAAGCTTCTAGTGTTATTGCTGAGCCTTACATTGAAGAGCAAAGAACTAATGGTTTAATATATTCTGGTATATATAATTCTAATAGTAATAAAAATGATTTAAATCAATTTATCGCTGGTGAAAGTATAACTAAAGATATTAACACAACTTATGGTAGTATACAAAAGCTATACCAAAAAGATCCTTACTTAATAACTTTTTGTGAAGATAAAGTTTTAAAAATAACAGCAGGTAAAGACACTTTATTCAATGCTGGCGGTAACACGCAATTAGTTTCTTCTAATAAAGTTTTAGGTGATGCATCTGCTTATCAAGGTGAATATGGTATATCTAAAAATCCTGAGTCTTTTGCTTTTGAATCTTTTAGAACGTATTTTACAGATAAACAAAGAGGTAAAGTTTTACGACTATCAAGTGATGGTATTACAGAAATATCAAACGCTGGTATGAGATATTACTTTGAGCAAAATTTAAAAACAGCTGAAGCTTTAATTGGTACTTTTGATGATAGAAAACAAGAGTATAATTTAACTATAAAACAAAACAACAAAGCGTCAAGCGGGGCTGGAGATTTATACTTAAACTCTGTTACTGTTTCTTTTAGTGAGTTTGCAAAAGGTTGGGTAAGCTTTAAATCTTTTATACCTGAAAACGGTTTAAGTATGAATAATGATTATTATACTTTTAAACGAGGAGATCTATATAAACACCACTCTAACAGCACTAGAAATAACTTTTACAACCAACAATTTGACTCACATGTAGATGTAATATTTAATCAGTCTTCTGAATCTGTTAAAAACTTTAGATCTATGAAATACGAAGGTTCTCAAAGTAGAATAACAGAAAATTTATCTGATAAAAAATACTTTAATAATGTAGCTAAAACAGGTTGGTATGTAGATTATGGTAGCACAGACTTAGAAAAAATAGGTCAAATGGAGTTTAAAAATAAAGAAGGTAAATGGTTTTCTTCTATTAAAGGTGTAGAAGTTAAAGGTGTTAGTGGTTTAAACAGTAAAGAGTTTTCTTTTCAAGGTATAGATTTTTCTAAATCAGTTAAAGTTATTAGCGAACCACCACCTCCAGGTGTTGAAATATTTGGGTGTACAGATCCATTAGCAGAAAACTATAACCCTAACGCTACAACAGATGATGGTAGTTGCGACTATATACCTGTTATACCTGGTTGTATGGAGCCGGCAGCTGCAAATTATAATCCCGAAGCTACTGTTGATGACGGTTCTTGTATTGTAACTCCTATAATATATGGCTGCACAGATGAAGAAGCTTTAAATTATGATCCAAACGCAACTGTTGATGACGGTAGTTGTCAACTTCAATTAACCTACGGTTGTACAGATCCTAAAGCTTTAAATTATGATCCAACAGCTGATATTGACGATGGTTCATGTATTTATGAAATTACTCCCACAGAAATACCTGGCTGTACAAATCCTGAAGCTAGTAATTATAATCCTGCCGCTACAATTGATGATGGTAGTTGTGAATATAAATCACAGTTTACTTGTGATGCTAATTATTACCCTATAGTTGAAAAAATTGATTTTGATAATTCAGGTAATTATATGGATAGCTCGGATGGATTTGCAAATCCAAATATACCAACTCCTTTAATCACAAATGGTGGGCCGGCTCCTTACGGTGATGGTATGTCTACAGTGTCTTTTACAATAAAAATACCTAAATTTAACACGACTACTGATGCTTATAGTTGGGAGATATTTAATGCTTCAGGAAGCGCTGAAAGATGGAGTGATAATAATATATATATTGGTTATGATTTTTTCACTAATAACCCTCAGATAACTCTTACTAATAGTAATACAATTTCAAATAGTCAAACTGGTGACATTAAAACATACCGAGGTAGAGTAATACTTACAGATGGTGGTTATGCAAACAGAGGTGATACTTTTCAATTTCTTCCTTTTCCACTTCCAAGTTCAAAGGTAGGTTCCGTGATTACATATAACGCGGCAGACTTAAAAACTTGTGTTTCTCATATAACAGCAGTTGCACCTCACAATGATCCTAATAGAGTAGCAGCAGTTTACAGCACCACAACTAGAAGTTTTGTAAAAAGCACAGACACTAGCATGCCAGGTAATTTTAATAAACAAAAGCTTTGGTCTGGTGATTACGTTTTAAGAGTGAGTCATTTTACAAATTTTTTCTTGCTTGCAAGCTTTCGCAGCACTTGTTATTATACAGAAAACTTTACTATAGGTTGTGCAGCTGCAGGTGATTATCCAGCTGTTGAAAATAAAGTTAGCTTACCAAGTGATGAATTGTTAACTTATTATGAAGATCCAACCAAGTCACAAGTAGGTGGTATTGCTCCTCCGCAACCAACTACAGGTACTCTTACGCAAGATCAAATAGAAGCGTTAGCTGCGTTAAATAGTCAGTTGGAAGAGTTATTAGATAATAAAGCAGCGCTGCAAGCGAGTGGTGCTTCTCAAGCAGCTATTGCAGAAATAAACGAACAGATTCAAGCTATAAGGGATCAAATAGCAGCGATTCAAGAAGGTATTCAAAACATAACTAATAACGGTCTTATATACCAACCAACAATAGTTCAAAATAACAATAATAATTACAATATCCAAGAATAAATATTTTACAAATGGCACTTACTAGTTACATAATACAACAACTTGAATTAACACCTGTTATTAGAACAACTTTATTAACAGATGCTAGTATATTTCCTAGTAATTATAAATTAACTATAACACCAACTGATAACGAAATAATAAAAGCTTCTGAGTTTGTTCTTGATAACGCTGATTTAAACAAAACAGGTGAAGTAAATAGCTTTACGTTATCACCCTCTTTATTTCAATACAGCATTAGAAATACAAATATAGTGTTAGCTGATTATATATATAAAGTTGTTTTTCAAGACTCAACTAATTTAAAAAATAATTCTACTTGGCAAGCAACAGAAGATAATCAAGTTTTTATTTGGTTGTACTTTGGTAAGTCTTTAACTGTACCTATAACTGACCAAGATTTAAAAACAAGTTTAATACCTAATATAATTAGAACTGTAACGCCTGTTACAACGGTTCAAAGCGTACAAACAACACTAGACAATGTAGGTAAAGAAAGAAAACCAATTATTAAATCAATTAATTTTTAACATGTCAAAAGCAGTAACTACAACATCTTCAGCTCAAGATAGAACAGTTAGTATAAACGGTACTCCTGGCGCTAAGTTTGAATTTTTTATTAAGCAAGGTACTAGTTTTTATAATTTTAATTCTAACTTATTTCAGTCTTCAGAGTTTTTATTAAGAAATCAAGAAATACCTTCTTCTGGTAGATTTACCGTAGATATATCTTTACCTAAAGTTACTACAGAAACTACATATGATATATTTGTAAGGCCTATTGGTGAAACTGATATAGCAATACAGAGAACTAGCTCGTTAAAAGCAGGTACTATAACTCAAAAAGGTACACCAAAAGCAATAACATTTAATACCGTTGAGGGTTCTGGTAGTACATTTACTATAGCTAGTAGTTTAAGCGGTAATAAAATAACTAGAACTAATAAACTACTTACTTATACTGGCGCCATCACAAACGCTGGTGGTGGTAGTCTATTTACGTATGTTAATAAAGTACCAACAATAGCTGATTTTACTAATTTAGGTACAACTATATCAGCTACAATACAGGCTATAAATCAAGTAGAGGACAGCGATACACCTAGAAGCCAGTTGTTTTTTGAACCACCAGATGATTTATCTAGTGTTACTACAGGTCAAACAATTGAAATAGATAGCACTATAGAAGACGCTGCTATTACAGTTCACGCTATAACAGTAAATAGTGATGGTACAGCTGTTGTTACTACTTCAAGTGCTATTAGTGGTAGTGGTGGTGGTGGTACAGCTACGTTTACATCATCTGGTTATGAAATTAGTACATTTGACGTTTCTGTAACTGGTAGTGGTACAACATCTACAACACTAACTGTTAATGCTGAAGCATCTAAACTAGGTACTTCTGATGCTACTTCACAGTTAGATGTTGATGATTTTATGACAGACACACCTAATGCGTTTCCAATAACATTAAACGTACCCGTTGGTACGCCAACAGAGTTTAACGTGCAAGAAATTTGCACTAATTTTTTAGGAACACTTGGTGATATTGATAGTAACGCTAGTACAAAAACTTATAAAGCACATTCGCTACCAGCACATACAACTTCTAGTATAGGAGTTAGTGGTGATGCTGCAACGTTTGGCACTATAACACAAAGTAATGGTTCTGCTATAAGCGCTGGTAATACATTAACTAATGGAATAGTTGTATTCACACCAGCAGAATTAGCAGAACCAGGTGATACCGATAGTTTTGTTTATAAATGTACAGACGCACAGTCATCACCTAAAGATAGTTCAACAACACAAGGTTTAGTTTCAATAACAATAGTAGGATAATTATGGCATTAATAACAATTACATTTCCAAACCCAATAAACACTTCTGTTCAAGCAAATAGAAACGCAACAGCTGCAGACCCTAAGGGAGCTGATATAGCTTATTTCACTAGTATAACAGAGTTAGGTAGTTTTAACACTGCTACAGATTTAGTTGAGATAGGTCCTATAACTTCTATAAATAGAGGCACTAATACTATAACTGTTTTTTATTCTTCAACAAACAATATACCTAGCCCAGGTGATTTTATAATGTTTGCAAAAAATAGAATAGTAAATATGGGTAGTGTTTTAGGTTATTATGCTAAGCTTAGAATAAGAAATAACTCAACTGAAAGAGCAGAAATGTACAATTTGTCCGTGGACGTCACGGAGAGTAGTAAATAATTTACAAAAAGTGTAACTATATTTTTATAGTAAAGTAAAATTTAATGAAAAAAGATATAGTTGCTAGTAGAAGACAGCAAATACAAAGACTACAAGATCAGTTAGTTTTAAAAGCTGATGGTAAACATATAGTAGGAGACGGTAAAAGTATAACGCATACTAATATGTTTCCATTAAAACATAGTTTTGCAGACGGTGTTTATGTTAGAGAAATGAAGATGGAAAAAGGTTCTGCGGTAATTGGCGCTATACATAACCATTTGCATGTATGGTTTTTATTACAAGGTGAATTAATAGTAGCAACTGAAAATAGTACTGAAGAGTTTTTAGCTCCTTGTTACGTAATATCAAAGCCAGGTAGTAAAAGGGTTATATATGCAGTTGAAGACTCTGTCTTTGTAAACGTACATAAAAACTATAGTAATACAAAAAATATAAAAGAACTAGAAGCTGATATAGTTTCTAATACATTTGAAGAATATGAAAAATATATTAACAAAAAAAAATAAATTATGAGTTTTTTAGCAGTAGGTATAGGTGCTGGTGTAATGGCTATTGGTGGTATTGTAAAAACAAGTATTGGTGAAAGCAGAAGAAAAAAAGCTGTTGCAGAACAAAAGAAAGCTAAAGCGCAAATGAAAGCAGACATGGATGCTTATATGAACCGTGAAGTAAAAAATCCTTACGAAAACATGGAAAATACTATGGAAGACTTAACTGTTAATACTCAAGCTGCAGATTTTGCTGCGCAAAAATCTCAACAAGCTAGAGCTAATATTATGGAAAACATGTCTTCGGCTGCTGGTGCTAGTGGTATAGCTGCGTTAGCTCAAACTCTTGCTAATAGCGCTAGTCAAGAAGCTCAACAAGCTTCTGCTAGTATAGCTTCTCAAGAAGCAGCAAATCAAAAAGCTGAAAGAACAGCTGCAGCTGGTATACAAGATAAACAAATACAAGGAGAGATTATGGTGCAGAACGCTGAAGCAGATAAATTAGCTACTAAACTAGGTGTTAGTCAAGCTGATGTTGGTGCTGCTGC
>FUFK010746161.1_pt1 | contig 14894 bp, 14 predicted proteins | sample 1021851 | NCBI WGS metagenome assembly FUFK01 (sample SAMEA51879418, study PRJEB19060) | metagenome | reverse complement strand
TTAGAATACCGGCCTGTCACGCCGGGGGTCGCGGGTTCGAGTCCCGTCCGCTGCGCCATATTTAAAACTTAGCTTATTTATTAATAAGCACTGGTTTCGCCCCAAACATTCGCTTGTTTGGGGTTTTTTTGTGTCTGTATTTCCTCTTCATGCCTTTATTTATAAGGGTTAGATGTTTCACCTATGTTGATCTTTACGAAATGGTCTACTCTTTAACAATCCATGAATTATAAGTCTTTGCGCATGCGCTCTATCTTTTGAAAGTCAGTGACCAACCGCTCGGTGACCAAAAGGTGACCAAAACCTGTTCAACACGCCCTGATAAAAAACAGTAAAAGATATCATCTCAAGCTTGGCAACTCGACCGTGACNTCAAAATAATACTCGTCTTTGATACGAATACTCACTGTGCCNCTGTGAGCTTTGGCAATCGCTTGCTTATTGGCAGCCGCTTAGTATCTTTTGGAATGGCGAAGCNGGCATCGCTTATAACACTGAAAACGACAAGTCAGCACTGATGGCGGGTATCGTCGGCACTGCGCCTTACTTTATTGAGACTGATGCTAGAGCCTATGTTTATACTGATGGTCAAGTCCAGCTCGATCTTGGTGCAGAATATGAGTGGCGCTTGGATCAGCATTGGGTAGTCATACCTGAGGTGGAGCTGACAGCATTTAGCAAGGATGATACTGATAATGACATTACTAAGGGCTTTAATGAGCTTGGAACTGAGGTTCGGCTCACTTATGAGATGCTCAGTCGTCAGCTATCTCCGTATGTCGGCTTTAGCTACGAGACAGTATTATCAGATGCAAGAGACTTACGTCGCCAAAACAATGAAGGTGTTGACACTAGTAGCGTCACCGCAGGGGTAAAATTTTGGTTCTAGGTTCCTAGTTCTAAATGCACAAATATCTCATTATTTAGAGTGCTGAGATTAACGTTAGTATGAACCTTGATACTATTACTAACGTGTTAACGACTAAAAAAGCACCTTTTAAAAGGTGCTTTTTTGTTAAATTATTATTTAGCTGAATTTAATAAGTATATTAATGGTTTGACTAAGCAACTAAAGATCAATTTTAAATTGGCTTAACCATATAACTATAAAAAAGGAGTAATCGCATGAACAACGATATGAACCATAAGCAAAAAATGAATCCTTATGTCAAATTTGGTCTGATGATTCTGACCTCCACCATCGTCATGTACATCATGATGTACTTTAATACGTATAAATGGGATCACGTCTATTTTAGTGAGACCCGTGCTTATATGGCGCTATATATGGGTGCGATGATGGCCGTTATCATGCTTGCTTTTATGGGTAATATGTATAAAAAAACTAAGGTCAATTTGATGATTTATGGTCTTAGTATCGTGCTATTTGCNTTTGGTCTTATGGGGCGTNCGCTCACAGCAAACCGTCGATCANGTNGATTGGATGCAGGCGATGATACCGCANCANTCNATNGCTATTTTGACCAGTGAACGCGCCGATATCGATGACCCGCGTGTTCGTCAGTTGGCAGATGACATCATCAAAGCTCAAAAGCGCGAAATCGGCGAGATGCAAGCATTAATCGAAGAGCTTGAATAAAGAGGAATCGTGCTAATACGTACCGTTGTTTACTGTGTTTAAGGAGCAGCGTCATGTCTCATAATATGGACAAAAAACTGAGTGAAGCTGGCAAGTTTGACAAAGTACCAAAAGATTACCATGGTACGGTTTACACTTGCCCTATGCATCCTAAAGTTAGAGACGTCAGANGANANNGGCTGTCCGNTATGTGGCATGACGCTCAAACCTGAAAACGAAGTCACTGAGGCTAATAGCCATGACAACAATCATGCGCGCCATGAGCATTGTCATGGAGTGGATGCGGGTAGCAAGGATGTAGAGTCTCTTAGAGGCAGCAAATACGATAAAGTACCCGAAAACTATAACGGTACGATGTATATTTGTCCGATGCATCCTGAGGTCAGAGATGTCGAAAAAAGCGATTGTCCGATATGTGGTATGTTCTTGCAACCTGAAGACCAAGTTGCTAAAGAAGCTACCAACTCAGACGCTAATGAGCACGACCATGCGCACTGTCACGGCGCGGGTGCTGACGGTGGTGACATAAAATCCGTCAAAGGCGGCAGGTACGACAAAGTGCCTGATGGCTATGATGGCACGATTTATACCTGCCCTATGCATCCAGAAGTTAGAGACGTCAGAAACAGCGGCTGTCCGATATGCGGTATGGCGCTTGAGCCTGAGACCATTACAGCGGGCGAGGAAGATACCGAAGAGCTTGATGATATGACGCGGCGCTTTTGGATCTGTACCCTGCTGACCTTACCGCTATTTATTTATGCCATGGGCGAGATGGTCGGTCTTAACTTTGAGCAGATCGGGCCGCTAGATCTCTCAGGTCAAATGGGTCAAATCATTCAGTTAGTGCTCGCCACGCCCGTCGTGGTTTGGGGCGCGGCTCCCTTCTTTGTGCGCGGTTGGCAGTCGATTCAGAGCCGCAACCTTAATATGTTTACCCTAATCTCGTTAGGGGTCGGCGCAGCTTTTGGGTTTAGTATTGTCGCAACCTTTTTCCCAGGCATCTTCCCCGATAGCTTTCGAGGGGCATCCGGTCAAGTTGGCGTTTATTATGAAGCGGCCGCAGTCATTACGACTTTGGTTCTGCTCGGTCAAGTGTTAGAGCTCAAAGCCAGAAGTCAAACCTCAGGCGCGATTCGCGCCCTGCTTGAGCTGGCACCGCCGACGGCTAGACGAGTTAACGACAAAGGTGAAGAGGTGGAGGTTTCACTAGATGAAGTGGTCGCGGGTGATCACTTACGCGTGAGACCCGGCGAGAAGCTTCCTGTCGACGGTATGGTCGTTGAGGGCAGTAGTAGTGTTGATGAATCTATGGTGACAGGCGAGCCCATTCCCGTGACCAAAGAGCAAGGCGACGACGTCACAGGCGGTACGGTAAATGGTACCGGTACGCTACTGGTTGAGGCGGTTAATGTCGGCGAGGACTCAGTACTGTCCAAAATCGTGCAAATGGTAAGCGATGCCCAACGTAGTCGCGCGCCCATTCAGCGCTTAGTTGACCAAGTGGCAGGCTGGTTTGTGCCTATTGTTATTGTGATCTCTATTATTACCTTTATCGTTTGGGCCATATTCGGCCCTGAGCCTGCGATGGCCTACGCTATGGTAAACGCGATTGCAGTACTGATTATTGCTTGCCCTTGTGCCCTTGGTCTGGCCACTCCTATGTCTATTATGGTNGGGACAGGTAAAGGCGCACAAAACGGCGTATTGATCAAAAACGCTGAGGCGCTTGAGACTATGGAGAAAGTTGATACCATCGTGGTTGATAAGACAGGTACGCTAACAGCAGGTCGTCCTGAGCTGACCGCCATTGATGCGCTANCAGGTCAAGANGAAGATGAGTTTTTGGCATTAGTTGCCGCAGTAGAAAGCGCTAGTGAGCACCCTTTAGCAGAAGCGATTGTGAGAGCTGCACAAGATAAATCCTTGACTATCCCTAAAGCTCAAAATTTTAATTCAACCACCGGTGAGGGCGTAGAAGCTATCGTCAATGGTAAAGCCGTGGCTATCGGTAACTCAAAGCTCATGAAGAGCCTAAATAGCTATGATCAAGATTTATNAGACAAGGCTGACGTGCGCAGAAAAGAGGGCGAAACGGTAATGTTTGTCGCGATAGACGGCAAGGCCGCTGGTATCATCTCCGTAGCTGATCCTATCAAGCCNAGCACCAAGGACGCTATAGGACTGCTACACGATGCAGGACTAAAAGTCATTATGCTAACGGGTGATAACCAAAAAACCGCGCAAGCCGTCGCCAATAAATTAGGCATCGATGAGGTGCATGCGGATGTCTCACCTGAAGATAAAAATCGTATCGTCAAAGAGATGCAAGATAGCGGTAAATTGGTTGCGATGGCAGGCGATGGTATCAATGATGCGCCAGCTTTAGCACAAGCCGATGTCGGCATTGCAATGGGTACGGGGACTGACGTGGCGATGGAAAGCGCTGGAGTGACTTTACTCAAAGGCGACTTAATGGGGATTGCTAAAGCCCATAAGCTGAGCCGCTCGGCCATGCGCAATATTAGACAAAACCTATTTTTTGCCTTTATCTACAACGCTATTGGCGTACCGATTGCCGCAGGCGTACTTTACCCTGCGTTTGGACTACTGCTTAGTCCTATGATAGCAGCGGCGGCAATGAGTCTGTCTTCGGTATCAGTGATTGCCAACGCGCTCAGACTGCGTACTTTGGATTTGTCAAAGTAGATAGTAAGATTTAAGTACCGAGCGCTAAGTAAGCCCTATACCATGAATCTTTTGGTCAAAGTACATAGATGTAACAAACTACAAGCGGCGGCACTAGTACAGCGGGTAAGCTGGTATTATTGCCTTTTGCTTTAGCGTTTGATGTGGTGTCTTTGCCAGTGCAAATTTTAGATAGTCTATAAACTGTCAGCTTTTAAAGCAATTATCCTCTTTATATAAAAAACCTCAAGCGTATTTAGCCCTTGAGGTTTTGTTTTATCGGTGAGAGCGTTTATTGGTTTTTAGCAGAAGTTATTTTTAATAACGCGCATTTTTGGGCTTTTAGCAGTCGGCCAGTCATTAAAAAAACACTTACTGGCTAAACGAGAGTCTATTAACTCAAAATCAAGCTATCATCATCAATCTTTTCACCGCGGGTGCGCTCAAACATATCGAGTAAATCATGTACTGTCATGCCTTGACGCTTTTCGCCTGCCACATCTAATACCACTTGACCTTGATGCAGCATGACGGTGCGCGTACCGTGGGCGAGGGCTTGCTGCATAGAATGGGTGACCATCATGGTTGTCAAATTATTATCGGTGACAATTTTATCGGTCAGCTCTAAGACGAAAGCGGCCGTTTTTGGATCGAGCGCTGCGGTATGCTCATCGAGTAATAGGATTTTGGAAGGTTGCAGGGAAGCCATAAGCAAGCTGACCGCTTGACGTTGACCACCTGATAATAGACCCATGCGATCGGTAAGTCGATTCTCAAGCCCTAATTTCAATACCGATAGCTTTTCGCGAAACAGCTCGCGGTTATTGTGATTTAAAGCGAAGCTCAAACCACGTTTGCCGCCGCGCTTATAAGCTAGGGCCATGTTCTCTTCGATAGTCAGCGCTTCACAAGTACCCGCCATCGGATCTTGAAACACACGTGCTACCCAGTGCGCGCGCTGATGGGCTGACTTTTTGGTGACATCGATACCGTTCAATAAAATCGAACCACTATCGACGCGCGTCGTACCACTAACTGCATTCAAAAAAGTCGATTTGCCCGCGCCATTAGTCCCGATGACTGTGACAAACTCGCCATCTGCGATATTGAGATTGATCCCGCGAAGAGCAGGGTTTTCGATAGGGGTGCCTGGGTTAAAAGTCAGGCGTAAATCATTGGCTTGCATCATAATCGTAAGTGCCTATATTGCTAGATTGCTAGGTTTATAGTCTGCTCGCTTTAAGCTCTGACTCTACGCGATAAAAACTTGGTTTTTGCCTTAGGCAGTACTAATGCAAGCACGACCAACAGTGCCGTAATCAAGTTCAAATCTTGCGGCCCAAAACCTATACTACGTAGCGTATCGCTCGACAAGGCCACTTGGATAAATAGCTTGTAGAGCACCGCGCCAATAATGACGGCTAAAGTAATAAGCCAAATACGCTTAGCAGGAATAATGGTCTCACCAATGATCACTGCCGCCAGACCGATGACAATGGTACCGATACCGATAGAGATATCCGCGCCGCCCTGCGTCTGAACAAAGAGCGCTCCGGCTAGCGCAATCAGACCGTTAGAGATCGCCATACCGATAATAGTCATCCATGAGGTATTGATGCCTTGCGCTTGCGCCATACGCAGGTTAGAGCCGGTTGCACGCATCGATAGACCAGACTCAGTACTATAAAACCAGTCCAAAAACAGCTTGGCTAGTATCACCACAGCGCCGATAATCAAGCAGCGCATCCAAAAGCCATTATCGTTAGTGACCAGAGAGCTAAAGACAGTGGTCTCACCTAAGAGTGGCAGGTTGGGCGCGCCCATGATACGCAGATTGACAGAATACAGCGCCACCATCACAAGGATACTGGCCAGTAGCTGCAAGATACCAAGCTTAACATGCAACCAAGCGGTGACTACGCCTGCAACTGAACCTGCGAGCATACCAAAGGCGCAAGCGAGCCAAGGGTTAACCCCAGCAACGATAGAGACCCCAGCAACCGCACCGCCTAGAGGAAAACTACCATCAGCGGTCAAGTCAGGAAAGTCTAAGGTTCGAAAGGATATTAAGACGCCTAGGGCGACAAGACCGTAGATGAGACCACTCTCAAGCGCACCAAAAAAAGCAATTAAAGACATAAGTAATCAGTAAGTCATAACCAAGTGCTACCTAACATTAGCAGCGACTAAGCGGTGGGTTAAACAGATTATGCAATCTGCGATTAGGGTGAACCAAAGCGTGTATTCGCTAAGAGATAACAGGCTTTTATTTTATAGCGTTATCAGCAGCAGCAATAAAATAGAAAGTAGCAAAATATTAGCATCAAAAAACAAGCCCAGTCTATAAAGGGATAGCTGGGCTGTCTCTAAGCTTAGCGCGAGCAGCAAAATAAGCTTATTCTACCACTTCTTCTGCGTCATCGATAACCGCTTGCGGCAAAGTAATACCTTGCTCTTCAGCATTTTTTGGGCTGACATGTAGGTTTAAGTTTTGCGGGGTATAAACCGGAATAGCGCCTGGGTTTTCACCATTTAAGATATTGACAACGATTTTACCGGTTTCGCGGCCTAAGCTATAGTAATCAACGCCTAAGGCTGCAATAGCGCCGCGCGCAACGGAGCTCGTGTCCGAGGCAATAAGTGGGATCTTACTTTCTTTAGCGACTTGATAAAGCGCTTCATAGGCTGAAACCACGTTATTATCGGTTGAGGTGTAGATCATATCGACCTTACCTTCTAGGCTACGAGCTGCCATAGCGATATCATTACTACGAGCTGCAGGTGCTTCTAGGACATTAATGCCCATCGGTGAGAGCTTTTCTTTTAGGTTTTTGAGCGTAATGGTCGAGTTGACCTCACCTGGGCTATAGACGTAGCCGACGTTCTTTAGGCTTGGGATAATTTGGCGCATCAGCTCGATTTGCGGCTCATAAGGGAGCGCATCAGAGCCGCCTGTAACGTTAGTACCTGAGCCATCAAGCGTAGTAACTAGCTTAGCCTCAACAGGATCGGTCACCGCCGAGAATACTAGCGGAATCGTGCTAGTCGCCGCCGCTACAGACTGCGCTGATGGTGTACCGATAGCGACAATAACGTCGGCTTCATCAGCAACGAACTGCTTGGCAATCTGGCCGGCAGTGGCGGTATTACCTTGCGCGCTTTGGAAGTTTAGCGTCAAGTTTTCACCGTCGTTAAAGCCTTGTTCGGCCAGCTCATCAACCACGCCTTTACGTACATCATCTAGCGCTGGATGCTCAACGATAGCAGTAATAGCGACCGATTTTGTCTCTGTGGCTACTTCACCGCCAGCGGCACCATCGATAGTGTCAGGGTCATCAGTTGGCGATTGATTACAGCCGGTTAAAATAGCGGTACAAACGCCGCCTAGCATTAAAGCTTTGGTAAAGTTAAAACGGCTAGCTCGTTTCTGATACAACATAGGTCTTACTCCTAAAGATAAAAATGTGTCCATACAACCAGTAAAGGAAGATAGGATCATAATCAGTAGTTATTAGCAAATCCTTTGCTAATTCCTATACTCATTTTAATAATGCTTCAATTAATCTTTTATCGCCAACGTCCTAGGCTTACTGGTCATCGACGTTGATAGCGTCTTTTAGTACTTCGTCAGATAAAGTCACGCCTTGCGCTTGTGCATGTTTAGGACTGACATATAAAGTCAGATCATTCATCACTTGAGGTTTAACTGTCGCGACCGCTTCATCGTTCAATACTCGGTAAACCATCTCACCTGTGACGCGGCCAAAGTCATAATCATTGACCCCAAGCGCGGCAGTGGCGCCGCGTCTAACGCTGAATTCATCAGAGGCGATGACTGGGATTTTGAGCTCGTTCGCCGCGCTTGCCATCGCCTCAAACGCTGAGACGACATTATTATCGAGCGAGGTATAGATGACATCGGCGCGACCATCTAGGCTACGAGTCGCCATCGCCACATCGGTTGGGCGATTAGCGGTTAGATCCAAGATTTCGAGTCCGCGCGCAGGAGCCGCTGCTTTGAGCTGATTGAGCACAGTGACTGAGTTGGCCTCACCAGGACTATAAACATAGCCAATAGTTTTGGCATTAGGCGCAACTTTCTGAATGAGATCTAACTGTGGCTCAATAGGCAGCTGGCTCGATAAGCCCGTGACATTAGACTGCGCAGGGACACCGTTTTCATCGATAAGCTTGGCAGCTAATGGATCAGAGATAGCGGTATAAATGACAGGAANCTGAGTCGTGGAAGCGACAATAGACTGTGCAGAGGGCGTTGAGATAGCGACGATAGCGTCTGGCAGGTCACCGGCGAACTGTTTGGCAATCTGTCCTGCGGTGGCAAGATTACCNTGCGCGCTTTGAAAATTCACCGTTAGGTTTTCGCCTTTTACGTAGCCGTTATCTGCCAGCTCTTCTATAAGCCCGCGTCTGATCTCATCGAGTGATGGATGCTCGACGATTTGGGTAATAGCGAGAGTCTTGGCNGGNTTTTCGNTACNNGNAGCNGCATCATCAGTGGTGGTTTCGGTAGCCGAGTTTGAGCAACCTACTAAGCCAAATATACTGATGGCACTGAGAGCAGCTCCGCATAGGCTTAGGCGTAGAGGGGTAGCAATAGTCATTATCAAATTAACTCTTCGGTTGGAAAATGCAAGTCAGCTCGTNCACTTAACCATAGCGCCACTTTCGGTGCGCGCCTGCAGCNGACTGAGATAAAATAGAGGATTCATAAATATAATTGGTTATATTATGACAGTAATGTAACGATTCGCAATAAAAAATTAGCGGATAAGTTTTATAAGCTCAAAAAACCGCTAAACTTATCATTCGGTAAGTCAGATGTTTTAATGATTTTATCACTCAATACTATTGAGTTTTAAAATTTTCAAAAGACTTAGCGCTAAGGTTGAATCCTAAGTCTAAAAAGGTGCCAAGCTAGGCACCTTTTTAGACTTATTTAGACTTAGGGTTTATAAGACTCAATGTTTATGAGCTTGTAAATATAAAACTAAGCGAGCAAATCACCAACCACACAAGCATCAGGCAAAGTCACGACCGTGAGCTGAGTCTTAGGATTGCCAGTAGAGAGCACCATGCCTTCTGAGATGCCAAACTTCATCTTACGCGGCGCAAGATTCGTCACGCATATCACCTTTTTACCGGTCAACTGCTCAGGCTCATAAAACTTACGAATACCGCTAAACACATTGCGCGGCTTGTCTTCGCCGACATCGAGCGTAAACTGCAAAAGTTTGTCTGCGCCTTCGACGTNGCTGCATTCTAAAACGTGCGCGACTTTCATCTCAACTTTGCTAAAATCCTCGATACCNATATAGTCGGCTTGCTCAGCGCTGTTGTCCTCTTTATCAGTTGCAGCTGGTTCCTCTTTTGATTCGCCCAATGACGCTTTTGAGGCTTCAATCATCGCAGTGACATCTTTTTCTTCGATACGCTGCATCAGCGGCTTGAACTTATTAATCTGATGACCGAGCAGCCACTCGTTACGGCTATGAAAGCTCAAATCATCGATATTCAAAAACGCTTTGGCGTTATGGGTTAGCTCAGGCAATACCGGAGCCAGATACACCATCAATTGACGGAAGATATTAATCGCTACTGAACAGACGTCTTGTACTTCTTGCTCAGTGCCCTCCTGCTTGGCAAGNGCCCAAGGNTTTTTCTCNTCGATGTACTCGTTGGCTTTATCCGCGCACTGCATGATCAGACGCATAGCACGGCTAAACTCGCGGTTCTCGTAAGCGGTGGCGATCTCATCACCAGTCTTAGTGATGTCTTCTAGTAGTTTAGGCTCCGCGCAAACCTCAGTGAGCATGCCATCATATTTTTTGACAATAAATCCGGCGCTACGGCTGGCNATATTGACCACTTTGCCGACTAAGTCNGAGTTGACCTTTTGCATAAAGTCTTCAAGATCTAGGTTAATATCTTCGACTTTATCTGATAGTTTACTGGCAAAATAATAGCGCAGGTACTCAGGGTGCAAGTGCTCTGCATAAGTCTCAGCCTTAATAAAAGTACCACGCGACTTACTCATCTTCTCGCCATTGACCATCAAGAAGCCATGAGCAAAGACGCCAGTGGGCGTGCGGAATTCGCTACCTGCAAGCATCGCCGGCCAAAATAGAGCATGGAAATAAACGATGTCTTTACCAATGAAATGATAAACTTCCGTTTTATGTTCATTCTCAGCCGCCCAGTAGCGATCAAAGTCGAGCGCGTTGTCCGTGCCTGCGCGCTTATCACACAGGTTTTGAAAGCTTGCCATATAGCCGACAGGGGCATCCAACCANACATAAAAGTANTTATCCGGCTCGCCCTCAGGGGTGTCTGGTATCTTAAAGCCAAAGTAGGGCGCATCCCTCGAGATATCCCAGCTGGCAAGACCGGCATCGAACCATTCTTGTAGTTTATTGGCAACTGAAGGCTGTAGACGCTTATCACTGCGTGTCCAATCTTGTAAGAACTGCTCGAACTCTGGTAAATCAAAAAAGTAATGCTTAGAGACTTTAAGTACTGGCGTGGCATCCGATAACGTTGAGCGCGGGTTTTTCAGCTCAGTGGCATCATAAGTGGTGCCGCAAACCTCGCAGTTGTCCCCGTACTGATCGGCCGATCCGCATTCAGGACATTCGCCTTTGACAAATCTATCGGCCAAAAACAGCTGCTTTTCAGGGTCAAATAATTGCTCGACATCACGGGTTGAGATGTGACCGGCGCTATTGAGCCGACGATAAATTAGCTCTGAGTAGTGCTTATTTTCAGCGGAGTGAGTGCTGTGATAATTATCGAACTCAATCAAAAACTTAGCAAAATCAGCTTCGTGCGAGGCTTTGACCGAAGCGATCTGCTCCTCTGGCGTGATGCCGTTATCTTCAGCCTTTAGCATAATAGCCGTACCATGAGCATCGTCAGCGCAAACATAAGTGACTTGATGGCCTTGCGCCTTCATTGCCCGCGCCCAAATGTCAGTTTGGATATATTCTACAAGATGGCCTAAATGAATATAGCCATTGGCGTAAGGTAGGGCACTAGTTACTAAAATTTCACGCACTTTTATCACCTTTGTTATCGATATAAATGGGTTGATTATCTCACGGCTCGACTTTTCAAGCTCTATCGTTATCGATCCTAATAATGAGATATTTCTAAATTAAAAATTTTGTCTATGATACCGTAAATCTATCATTTATGTGATAGTGCTTAGTAATTATCTAAACAACAGCGGTTCATCAATCGGGGCCAAAATCAGTACTGAATATCCCCGGTGAGCGAAGAACATCGGTAGTAGCAAGGTAATAACAATAGCAAAGGTACTAAACATAACCGCCTCTCCTTGGCATAAAAAATAATGAGTAAGATATACTCACTGCTAACTGAAATAATGATTTGATAAAGAGTAGCGTCAAAAAGCGAATAAAAGGCAGCGAGGGATGACTTAGTACTGCTGTCGGTATAATTTGCTGCAACTCATTATTACGGCTTTGAGTTTTTCTCTAGGCTCTATCAAAATATTATGGTAAGTTAGCATAATCTTTTGAAATAAGATATAACGATATGATACGTATCTTTTTAGTGTAATACGCTTACCGTTTAATTTTTATCGTTAAGTCTATGTTTTTTAAAATAAAAAAATGCGTAAGTGATTATCGAAAATAAATGAAAAAAATAGCTTAAAGGAGATAAGCATGAGTCAATCAAAAGTGTACAACAGTGCAAAGAGCGCTCTACAAGATATCGTCAAGGATGGCCAAACCCTTGCTATAGGAGGCTTTGGGCTCTGCGGTATACCTGAAGCGCTCATCGCAGCGCTACGGGATAGCGGCGTTAAGGANTTAACTTGTATCAGTAATAACGCTGGCGTCGATGACTTTGGCCTAGGGCTACTACTGCAAACGCGGCAAATTAAAAAAATGATCTCATCCTACGTTGGCGAAAATAAAGAATTTGAGCGTCAGTACTTAGCAGGCGAGCTTGAGGTTGAGCTCACTCCGCAAGGCACGCTCGCCGAAAAACTACGCGCAGGCGGGGCAGGTATTCCAGCGTTTTATACCGCAACAGGTGTCGGCACTTTAGTTAGCGAGGGTAAAGAGACACGAAATTTCGATGGTCGTACTTATGTGCTTGAGCATTCTTTAACTGCCGATGTGGCTCTTATCAAAGCGCAGAAAGCCGATAAAGCTGGCAACCTTATCTTTAATAAAACCGCGCGTAACTTCAATCCAGATTGTGCGATTGCTGGTAAAATCACTATTGCTGAGGTCGAAGAGATCGTCGAGACCGGCGCGCTTGATCCTGATGAGATTCATCTGCCAGGCATCTTTGTGCAGCGCATTGTTCTCAATAGCACCCCTGAAAAGCGCATCGAAAAAACCACGGTCAAAGCGGCTGGCAGCGCTTAAATAAGCGCTTTGGAGTAACTTTAGATCGTGGTAATAACTAGAGTGTTAATGAATGATAGTCGCTTAAAAAAGCAACTTTAAAAAGTAATCAAAAAAGNAGTACGACATGGCATGGACAAGAGAGCAGATGGCACAGCGGGCAGCACAAGAGCTGCAAGATGGTTACTACGTAAATTTAGGTATCGGTCTGCCAACGCTAGTAGCTAACTATATTACTGAGGGTATGGATGTTTGGTTACAGTCTGAGAATGGCCTATTGGGTATCGGCGAGTTTCCAACTGAAGACAANGTCGACGCCGATTTGATCAATGCTGGTAAGCAAACGGTTACCGCAGCTTCTGGCGCAAGCTATTTTGGTAGCTCAGAGTCATTTGCGATGATACGCGGCGGGCATGTCAATCTTGCCATACTAGGCGCGATGGAAGTCTCGGAACACGGCGATCTGGCCAACTGGATGATCCCCAAAAAGATGGTCAAAGGTATGGGCGGGGCGATGGATTTGGTCGCCGGCGTGCAGCGGGTGATTGTCCTGATGGAGCAAGTTAACAAACATGGCGATCCTAAAATACTAGCCGAGTGCCAGCTGCCTTTGACTGGTAAAGGCGTAGTCGATCGCATCATTACTGAGCTTGCGGTGTTGGACGTCACTGATAACGGCTTACAACTGGTTGAGCTGGCCGAGGGCGTCAGCTTTGCTGAGCTACAAGAAAAGACGCCAGTAGCCATTGCTCAATAGCTGTTTTTCAGTCGTTATAATGCGATAGCTAAAACCAACAGCTACTGCTCGATAAAAATCAAGAGCAGTATTTAGGGCGTGTTGAACATTCGACCTTGGCACTGACAGATAACATCTATTAATTGGAGCCAATACTATTCATACTATTGGCTCTTTTTTATGATTGCTAAGTGCATCGTTTAGGCTGCTCGGAGTAAAAGAATGCATAATGAAGCTTTTGCATTAAAGATAAGTAGTGCTATTGACCAACAACAATATGATAAAGCAGCCGATCAGGTTGAAGCGCTACGACCCATTGATATTGCGGATATACTGGCGCTCATCAACCCTAGTTCTGCTTGGCAGTTGCTTGAGCGCCTGCCCAATCGCTCGACGATTTTTTCTTATCTCGACGCTGACGCTCAGGTCGCAATGGCGCTCAAACTGCCTCGAGAGCAGATGGCAAAGCTGGTGGGCGAGATGCCAGCGGATGAGCGTACTGATCTTTATAGGCGCCTTAATCAGCAGCAGCGTGACGCGCTATTGCCAGCTTTAGGGCAAGCGCAGCGAGAGGATATTCGCAGGCTTGCCGCTTATGCCGAGCGTACCGCTGGGGCTTTGATTACCTCAATCAGCGATGCCTCAGGTGTGCTTATCTACCTATTTATTGCCTCGAGGTTTTTGGCTATCGGCTAAGACACGTCTTATTGATGTTATAATAACGACAAATACTGATAATAATGATAAAGGCAACTATGTTTAATTTTATGAAAAAAAAGACCAAACCTGAAACTCCAGAGCAGCAAGCGCAGCGTGATAGCGCGGTTGATAAGGTGTTGCTGAGCTATCACGTCGGTGATGCGAGCATTGCGACTATGGTCACCGGCCTTGAGCGTAATGATCATGAGCTCACTTTAGACTTGCGTTTGCCGCACAGTAGTGACCCTGAAGTGATTCAGCAGGAGCTTGGGCAACTGCTGCGTCCTCACGGTATTGAGGTCATTCATATGAATGTCCGCTTGCCTGCGCCTCCCAAAGCTTCGAGCGCAAGCCTGCCCAAATCGTCAGCGACCTCGATGCCAAAGACCACTGATGCTATGGCGGGAAGTACACAGTCACAGGCCGCTCGTAGCGATGCTGAACCCGCTATCACTAAGGCCGCTCCCACCCAAGCCTCTCTAGCCGCGCATCCGCGTATTCGTCACATTATTGTCGTGGCATCAGGTAAAGGCGGCGTTGGCAAATCAACAACGACGGTCAATATTGCCTTGGCATTACAGAAACTAGGTCACAAGGTTGGGGTGCTTGATGCCGATATTTATGGCCCTAGTATGCCAACGATGCTTGGGGTTGCCGATGTTAAGCCTGAGCTGGAAAACGATCAGTTCGTTCCGGTCGAGGCGCACGGTTTAGCGATGCTCTCTATCGGCAGCTTGCTCGATGGCGATAATACGCCAGTGGCTTGGCGTGG
>FUFK010042911.1_pt1 | contig 14895 bp, 13 predicted proteins | sample 1021851 | NCBI WGS metagenome assembly FUFK01 (sample SAMEA51879418, study PRJEB19060) | metagenome | reverse complement strand
ACAATTTGGTAAACAGTTTGCGGAGGGTGGTGCAGTTACAACCGATGTTAATATGATGACAGCAACACCAAAAGGTATTACAGACGTAAATGTAGAAGAAATGAGTACAACACAACCAAAACAAGATCTACCACAATTAAGTTATGATGAGATCAGAGCTAGACTTCCAAAAGAAATAAGCGATGACATTGTAACTTTACTTGCAAATAGCTATGAAGCATTAGCTGACTTTGCAGAAATCAGAACACAAGCGGATGTAGACGCTTTCAATCTAAAATATCAGGTTCAATTAGTTCTACCACAGGAGGCGTAAGCCATGTCCAGTGAATTTTCAGCATTCAAAGTTCCTAAAGAAAAGGACTTCTTAAAAGTTATCGAAGATGCAGAAGATGCAGGTGTATTAGACAAGGCAGCAAAAGCTGTAAACAATCCTCTATCATGGTTAAGATTTATACCTTCTCTTGGTGTAAGTGTGAGACAAGCTGAAAAACAAGCTGAAGAACAAGGTATACAGAACCCATTATTTCAAAAAGGTTTTAAAGAAACTGACGAGCAAAGAGATTTAGCAAAAGAATTAGATAGAGGTATCATAGATGGGCCAGTAAGAGCGGTTAAAGGTGTATTAGAATTTTTAACGGCTGGAATAGATAAAGGTTTAGATACTAATTTAACAAATAAATTAGATGGTGCTACTAGAAAATTTTTATTAGAACATGGTAATCCTAACACATGGCAAGGAGATCTTACATCTATTGTTGGTCAATATGGTATACCAAGCACAGTTGCATTAAAACTTTTAAGTAATGCTAATAAAATAAAAAACGTTAGAAATCTATCTAAATATATAGATAAAACTATTGGTAAAATAAAAAACAAATATATTAGAAATACAGTTGCGGGATCAACAAGTCTTGCAACAAGAATTGGTAAGGGTGGTTTAGCTTTAGGTATTACTGATATGGCTTTTTCAGACGCAGATCGTCCAACACTATTTACTAAAAAGGTAGATGAAGAAGGTTTAACAGGTAGAGAATTAGCTACAGCTAGACTTGTAAATAAATTAAAGTATGGCCAAGAAGGCACAATTATTGGTGGTGGCATACCATTGATAGGTAGAGGGTTGAATCTTGGAGCGCGGTACGGATTATGGACTACAGGTAAAGTGATTGGTATTGGAGCCAAAACAGCGAACGCAGTTGTTATTAATCCTGCAAGTAAATTACTCGCATTAGATCCTGTTGTGTTACCTAAACTNGCTAAAGCTACAAAAGAAGCACCAAGATTTATAGGTCAACAAATTAAAAAATTACCAGGTGTTAGAGAATTACCAGAGTACAAAGACTGGAGAATGTTTAGTGTGCAATCATCAGATCCTATAAGAAAAACATTAAAGAAAGTTGACAACGCTTTGTCATGGTTAAGATCTATCGGTAAAGATACACCAGAGATGTCTGCAATTACAATTAGAGGTGAAAAAGAAATTGTATCAAAAGCTAGAATTATAGAAAAATTATTAGAGAGTATAGAGAAGAAAGCTTATGATTTAGCTAAAAATGCTAACAAAATGTATGATACTAAATTAACTTCACCTGCATCTATGGATAAATATCTTGATGATGTGTTAGAATATTTTAAAGGTCAAAGACAATTAAAAGCATTACCAAAAGAATTACAATCTACAGCAAAACTTCTTAACGATGAAATCATGGAAGTAAAAAATACTTTTGCAAAAATATTACCTAAAGACTCTTTAATTAAAAATGAATTATTAAAAAATATAAAAGGTTACATGAGAAAGTCTTACTCTATATTTACAAATCCTAATTACAGTGTAGCTGAAGATTCTAAAATATTTAAAGATGCTATGGATTTTATGAAAACTGTTATTAAGAAAAACAGAAGTATGAAAGTGACAGCTACTCAAATGGCAAAAAGAGATGGCACAACTTTAAAACAAGCGACAGAACAATTAGCTAAAAATGAAGTCAATGACATATTAAGATTTGCAAAAACGGATAACAGAGATCCAATACAAACTCTTACAGAGATTTCTAAAAAGAAATTAAAAACTGATGATGTATTAGCCACAGGTGAGGAATTACCTGATGTAATAAGAAAATTATTAGGTGCAGAAAACAATATGAAAAACACAGTATTACAAACTGTATCTAACTTATCTACATCCTCTGCAAACAAAATGATGTTTGATAATTTAGGTGAACTTATGGTTAGAACAGGACAGTTGTTTAAAACTAAAGAAGCAGCAGAACTTGCGTATAGAATTACACCGGACAAACTAGGTAAATCAGTTAGACAAGTTGGTAAGATAGATGGTCTTGGTTTATTAAAATCTAATATCAGTAAACTATATGGACCTGTAGATACGATCATTGATTTAACAACACTACAAGGACCACTTGATGATCTTGCTAAAATACCAGGATACAAAAACTTTTTACAATTTAAAGTAGCTGCACAGTTTGGTAAAACTGTATTATCTCCTGCTACACAAACTAGAAACTTTTCTTTTGCTAGTATGTTTGTANTTAACAGAGGTTTANTAGGTGGTAGNGCATCTGTNATTGACTCTATTAAGATGGCAGCTGATGATATTTTTAACGCTGGTAAACTNGGTGGTGAAGCTGAAAAAAGATTATTAGATAGTGTTAGAGAAGGTATAAGATATGGAGCTTTAGATGAAAACTTAGTTGCAGCAGAACTTACAAAAGTATTACAACTAATTAGAAAAAATAATATTAAAGACACAGATGGTCTTGCAAAATATTTAGAGACAAAAGGATTTTTAAGAACAGCTAGTAGAGTATACGCGGGTGGTGATAATGTATGGAAATGGTTTGCATATAACTGGTACAAATCTTTCTTAACAGATTTTGCTAAAAAAGATTTAAGAAAAATGTATACATGGTTTGATGAAGTTGCTGGTCAAAAATTAAGTAAAACTAAATTTGATGGTAGTAAAATGGATTTAGATGAAGCAATTAAACTTGCTTCTGCATGGTATGTTAGAAATACTATGCCTACATACAGTTTAGTTCCTAAATTAATTCAACAACTTAAAACTACACCACTTGGTAATTTCGTATCGTTTCCTGCAGANATGATTAGAACTACATTTAATACACTTAGAACTAATTTAAGAGAAATGTCNTCATCNGATCCTATATTAAGATCTATGGGATTCAGAGGAGCGATGGGTCAATATTTAACTTTAGGTGGTATATCATATGCAACACATGGTATTTACAATACTCTTACAGGTATATCCGAAGAGTTAATGGACAAATACAAAATGTATGTAGCACCTGAATTTCAAAGAAACTCTGACTTAGTTCCAATAACAAAAGTNGATGANAAAGGTGAATTTAAAGTTGTAGATCTNTCAACATTAATTGGTTATGACACAGTNACAAGACCNATTGANGCTGCANTAAATAAATTTAAAAGNCANAAAGCTGATCCACAAGATATAGATAAATTTATTTTAGATTTTATATTTAGTGGCACAGGTCCTTTNGGAGAATTGTTAGCTCCTTTTGTAAACAAAACTATTTTCTTAGAAACTATTAGTGAGATAACACAAAACAAAAAGAAAACAGGTGGTAAAATTTATAGTGATCTTGCAGTAGAAAACGGAGACTATGAAGAAATATTTAAAAAATCTTTTATGCATTTAATTAACACACTAGAGCCTGGTGCTGTTACTACAACTAAACAATTGTATTATGGTTTTAGAGAAAAACTTACAGGCACAGGGCAAAGTTATTATCTTGAAGATGTACTACTTGGATTAGGAACTGGTGTTAAACCACTAAAAGTAGATTTAAAAAGATCAATGAACTTTATTGTTACAGATCTTAAAAATGTTAGAACTGAAGCACCACAAGCAAGTAAAATGTATGCATATAATAGAACTAAAGCAGAAATTTTAGCTGATTTTATACAACAACAAAGACTAGCATTTAGACAACAACAAAAAATATACAAAGCTCTTAACACAATGGTTGAATTAGGGCTTGATGAAGATTTAATTTTTGAGGAAGCTGATATAAGAAGACTACCATCAGGTCAAATAGATATGGCTATGGATGGTGAGTTTAGTCCTTTAAAATATTCAGCTGCTAGATTTGAAGAAAAAATAGAGGCGTTAGAAGAAAACTTAGAAAAGACTGGTAGAAAAGGTAAAGATTTATTTGTAGATGAAGAATTATATTTTCCTGAAACAGAGTTAGATGACATCATAGATATACTAGAAGATGCAGATCTTAATGGTGAGTTTCCATTTGACGCAAGAGAAGTATATGGTTCAGGTTTAGTAACGTTACCTACAAGTATAAAAGCTGATAAAACAACAGCTAAATTACCTGTTCCTCCATTACCACCACAGCCAGCTCCTGTAAATATACAGACAGCAAAGGCTCCAGCTAACACTGCAACAGGATTGACATCGGTGGAAACTGCTTTATTATCTCCTGGCGAACAAGCTATAAGATTAAAACAAAAAGGATTAGCCTAATGGCGATAGAACCAAAAAATACTAGAGAACACATTTTATCTTTGTACGGACACATTTCAGGTGTCAAAAAAAATTTAAAACATGTACACGAAGACGTCGAGAAATTGGGCGGTAAGATAGATAAAGTCTATTGGGTTCTCTTAGCGGCTGCGGGAACTGCTGCACTCTTCGCTATAGAAAGAATAATAGGATGAAACTAACACCTAATTTTTCTGTAAGAGAGCTTACCAAATCGCAGACAGCGGAGCGTAAGGGTATTGATAATACACCTACAGAAGAACATTTAGAAAATTTAAAATTACTTTGTGAAAATATTTTGCAACCCGTTAGAGATGAATGGGGAGTTGTAAGTGTGTCCTCGGGTTACCGGTCACCAGAGCTGTGTGTGGCTATAGGCAGCTCGGAGCGATCGCAGCATGCACGGGGCCAGGCGGCTGATTTCGAATGTCATACAGTAGACAACAAACAATTATTTGAATGGGTTACAAATGAATTAGATTTTGATCAAGCAATTTTAGAATACTACACTGGCACACCGGAGTCCGGATGGTTGCATGTGTCTTACAATAAAGATGGCAATCGTAAACAAAAGTTAAGAGCTTTTAGAAACGATGCTGGCAAGACTCAATACGAAGAAATTTAACGACACATACATCCAAACAAATAACCACTACCATCATTCATTACATGTAGGTTAATACTTTCTACATACCCAGTTAATTTTAATCTTAAAATATCACACACATCAAAACAACTAGCTTCACTAATTAATTCTATACCTTCTAACATTTGTTTGGTTACAGGTATTAATTGATACAATCCATCATTTAAAATAATTAAATCCATTAAAATAATACTGGTTCTAAAACAAAATCAAAAGATAAAATTCTTTTTTTAAAATTTATTTTGTTTGGTTCTGTGTAGTGCCATAAATGTTGGGGCACTATCATTATATCTCCAGATTTTACTTGAGGTCTATATAAAACACTTTTATCATTTTCATTATTCCAAGGTTGTATGTATGTGGTTTTAGGTGAGTCTGGTTTCATATCTAAATAAAGTATACCACAATAACCTGTTGAGCTATGGTTGTGTGGCACATGATAATCACCTTTGTTATAAACAACGGACCAAACTCTTTGTAATAATATTTTAGAATTAAACTTAGCTCGCATTAAACTAAACTCATCTTTAAATATTTCTCTAAACTCTGTATTAATACTGCATTTATTTCTATTGCTATTAAAATTAGCTTGACGCATTTCTGGATATTTTGCTAATGCTGTTTCTAGTTTTTTCTTTTTATTTTTAAAATTAATACATTTAATTTTAAAAAATTCTATTTTAAATACAGGTTCTATTTCGTATTTTATATCCATTGTTTTAACTCTTCTCCCATTACTTGACTTGCAATATCTATTTTATTTCTTAAAGCTTTTACTATCTTTTCATCTACAGTTTTTGGTGCTATAAGATCTACGTATGTTACCGACTTCTTTTGACCTATTCTGTGTGCTCTGTCTTCTGACTGCAGTCTTTTTTCTAAATCATATCCATTAGAAAAATAAATTACAGTCCCTGCTTCTGTTAACGTAATACCATAACCTGCAGTTTGTGGATTACCAACAAAATATCTTACTTTTGATTTAGAATCTTGAAATTGTTTTATAGCTTTTTCTCTTTGTTCTTGTGAGGTTGCACCATAATATTGCACTACAGTTTCAGGTCCATATTCATCACACAATTTAGCGACAATTTTTTCTACATCATGAACATAATTAGCCCATATAATTACTTTGCCTTCAACTTCTTCTAATAATTCTAATAAGTTATCCATTCTATTATTTTTTAAATCACTTATTGAATCGTCATCATTCTTTAAAAAACCACAAGTAATTTGATGTAGACGCATCATTTGTGTCAATACGTGAGGCGCGGTTGCTAGTTTACCTTTTAATTGAGCGAGGGCCGCGGATTTCATAGTCGCATATGCTTCTTTCTGTTCTTTACTGAGCTCTACTTCTCTTTTAATATATACTTTATCTGGTAGATCCAAACAGTCTTCTTTTAATACTCTATATGAAAAAGCTTTTAGTATGTCAGCTAATTCATCTAATCTTTGATAACTATGCACTAGTTGTACTCTACGACCACCAAAATTATGATTTTTCATAACAGCATATCTATTTCTAAAAGAATAATACGATGTGCATTCTAATGAGTCTTCATGTAAAAAATTACATTGACTATATAGATCTAGAGGTGATTTAGTTACAGGAGATCCTGTAAGAATTCTTTTGTANTAAGCNTCTTTACCAAGNGCAACAATAGCTTTAGTTCTTTTAGCTGTTGGAGTTTTAATTGTAGTAGATTCATCAATAGCCATGAGAGTTCTATGTGCTCTTAAAAATTTACCTGCAAACAATCTACCCTTGTCTGTGCTTAAAGCCTCAACATTCATTATTAGGATGTGAAGGTCATAGCCAGTTTCAAATAATTGTTGATACTCTTTATCCTTTGTTTTAGAAGTTGAAGCAGTCCAAAGTACCATTTTTGGTTTTATGTGACTAGCTAAATGATTTGGAATTTCTTGAGAATACCAATTGTTATATACACCCTTTGGTGCTATAATTAGCGCCCCATTTATTTTACCTTTATCATAGAGCATGGCCATATTATCAACCAATACTTTAGATTTGCCTGTGCCCATCTCCATAAAATAGCCATAATGTTTTTTATTCCATGATTTTTCTAATGCTTTCAACTGGTGATCGTATGGTTTTGTTTTAAATTTATAATCCATATCAACCCTTGTGCTTTCCGTGCACGTACTTGCACAAAGGCAAAGGCTCCACACCTCCACGGTAATTGCCGCTTCTTAGGTTGCCGTACAGGGAATAGCGCGTAGCGTTATATGGACGGAGGTCCTTTTCATACTCGTAAATTTTTTTCATTTATACTTTCTAGTTGACAATTATATAAACACTACTATATAAGATGTCAAGAGAATAATAGAATGAAGAATAAAATTTTTGAATTATACAAACCAAAGTCTTTAGCAGATTTTTTACAATTTAAAAAAGAAAATCCTAAAGAAAATTTTGTTTATGTATTACAACACCCACCTGCAAATATAAATATTTTAGGTGCTTCTGATTTCGGTTATCTTGTAATATGTTTGCCAAACTTTGGCCCAGATTCACAGATAATATTCTCATCAAGTCCATTTGTATTTAAGATGCAAAAAAATTTAAGAGATGTAAGACAACAAGATTATATTCTTTTAACAGGAGATCCCGCAGTGATAGGTATCTCGTGTGCAATTGTAAGCGACTATACAAGTGGTAAATTTAATCTCTTGAAATGGGATCGACGAGAGGCTAAATACTATCCAATTAATTTCGATCTTTATCAGAAAGGATAATGTAATGAGTGACGAAAAAGTAAAAGTATTCACAGGTAGTGGGTCCTTTAATATACAAGATGAAATGTTAAAAGATTCTAAAGATCTTTTAGACAACGTAGAAGTAACNACTATTGCACAAGAATGTGTAAGNTTGAAAACAAAAGAAGATGAACTNGNAAAANTAGAAGAACAAGTTAAAAATAAAAAAGAAGAANTNGANGAGATNAGTTCTCGTATNATACCAGAATTNTTAGCAGANCANGGATTGTCAGCAATTAAATTAGCTGATGGCTCTAACGTATCTGTTAAAAAAGAATTTAGGTGCACTCTTCCAAAAGATGAAGCGAAGAGAGAGCAAGCCTATAAATGGCTTCGTGACCAAGGGCTAGGAGATATTATTAAAAACAATGTCTTCGTGACTTTTGGAAAGGGAGAAGACAACAAGGCGAAGCAATTGCTAGACCTTGCAGCTGAGAATGGGTTTGAGCCGCAACAGAAATCTGATGCAGCATGGAACACATTAACAGCTCTATTTCAGGAGCGTGTTGAGTCCGGGCTCGACATGCCTTCTGATATCTTTAATACATGGATTAAAGATAAAACTAAAATAACCCGGAAATAACTAATGGAGAATGTATAATGGCTAATGAACTAAAAGCTAAACAAGACACATCACTTGCTTTATTTGGCAATGATGTATCCAAAGGTTTTGAAAACATGACGCAAGAAGATATGGCGTTACCGTTTGTCAGAATCTTGGGACAGCTATCACCGCAGGTAACTGATGGTGATGCAAAGTATATAGAAGGTGCCAAACCTGGTATGATCTATAATACTGTTACCAGCGAACTATACGATGGTAAGAAAGGTATCAAGGTTATTCCTTGTTACTATAAAAAAGATTACCCAGAGTGGTCGGATAGAGGTGATGGGCCTGGTGCTCCTGTGGCTGTGCACCTACCGAACAGTCCGGTAATATCAACAGGTAAGAGAGATGGCTCTAAAATTAGATTACCAAATGGTAATTATCTTGAAGAGACTGCCTCTTATTTTGTTATGGTAGAAACAAAGACAGGTGGTTATACACCAGCTTTAATTACCATGAAATCAACACAGCTGAATGTCAGTAAAAAATGGAATTCTATGATGAAAACCATACAAATACCTGATGGTAAAGGTGGATTTGCTATCCCACCTATGCATGGCGTTGTGTATAATCTAGCTTCTACTCTACAAAAGAACGATAAAGGTTCTTGGTATGGTTGGGTTGTTACACAAGACAGAATTATGGGACAAGACGACAAAGCTTTGTATTTAAGTGCAAAAGACTTTGCTGGTAATGTTTCAAAAGGAAGCGTGCAAACAAAAGCAGATGTGGAAGAGAAGACAGATAGTACTCCGTACTAATCATATTGGGGGGATTTTAAAATCCCCCCTTTACAAAGAAAGGAAAAATGGTAAAGGATAAATTCAAATCAATATTTTCAGGATTGGAAATCGCTTATGGACAATATCAACCCGGTGAGCGAGGCGACAACGGAAAGCAACAAGGCAAAGCTTTTATTGTTCGTCAAGACGTCACCGATGAACTCTGGACAAACCACCTCGAAGGCAAAGGACCAGCCTTGGGAATCATCCCTATTACGGAAAACAATACTTGTAGGTGGGGGTGTATTGATATTGACGAATATAACTTTGATCATCTTGGCCTCATTAAAANTATTAGGTCCCATAATCTTCCATTAATAGTTTGCCGTAGTAAGTCAGGCGGCGCGCACGTATTTTTATTTACAAAAGAAAACATTCCAGCATCTTTGATGCAATCAAAATTAAAAGAGATGGCAATCATACTTGGTTATGAAGGGTCAGAAATTTTTCCAAAACAAACAGAAATATTGGTGGAACGTGGGGACACTGGTAATTTCTTAAACCTACCCTACTACAATAATACGAAAGGATTAAGATATGCGATTGATGATAACGGTAATGCTCTTGAACTTGAGCAGTTTTATACTGCGTATGATAAATATAGTTGCACCAGAGGAGATGTCGAAGGAATTCGAGTTACAGAGAAAAAGAGAGAAGAGGCTTTCCCATTGGGACCACCATGTCTAAACAAGTTAGCAACAATAGGATTTGGACAGGGATCTAGAAACAATGCTTTGTTTAATATAGCTGTATACTACAAACAATCTGAACCAGATACTTGGGAAGATAAAATAGTAGAGGCAAATTTAAAATATATGGACCCACCATTAAGTAATAATGAGGTTCAGCAATTAATTAAATCTGTAAACAGAAAAGGTTACGATAAATATAGATGCAAGGATGCACCAATAAATGCTGTATGTCAATCAGGATTATGCAGAACAAAAAGATTTGGTGTAGGATTTGGTGAAGAGGAAATGCCAGTCCTTGGAAGTTTAACTAAATATACTTCTAATCCTCCTCAATGGTTTTTAAATGTAGATAAAACTAGAATAGAATTAAAATCAGAACAACTTTACAATCCAGGTATGTTTGCACTGGCATGTTTAGATCAAGCAAACAAAGTTGTGCCTGTACCAAAACCAAAAGATTGGAAACAACATTTTTTAAAACCAATGATGTCTAACCTACAAGAAGTAGAACCTTTAGAATCACTAGATCCAATAAATGAATTAACAGGATTGTTACAAGACTGGACCACAAACAGACAATCAGCAAGAACCAAAGACGATATATTTAACAAGTTGCCATACACAGAAGATGGCTTTACATATTTTAGAATGGAAGACTTTTATGCATTTTTAAAAAAAAATAATTGGGACATGGATAAAATTAAAACAGGTAATTTAATTAAACGACTCGAAGATATATTTGTAGAAGAAACAAGAATAAGAGTTAAAAATCAACAGCCAAGAGTGATTAAAATTAAAACAATGAAAAAAATAGAAGCTAGTGTATCTCCGGTTAAATATCAAGAAGATGCATTTTAGTGGATAGTAAAAATAAAATATTAGAAATACATGCAAGATGGTTACATGACAATGGATACTACAAACAATTTATGCATTGTATGCATCAAGCTAAAACTTATGATCCCCACGAGGATGTTAGACAATTAAGAGCAAGAAAAAGAAATGAAAACAATAATATTAGGACCTCCCGGGACAGGTAAAACAACCACATTATTAAATTTAGTAGACGAATTTATTCAAGATGGTGTAAGACCAAAACAAATAGGTTACTTTTCATTTACTAAAAAAGCTGCAAACGAGGCAGCTGACAGAGCTGCAGAGAAGTTTGGATTAGATAAAGAAAACGATCTACCTTTTTTTAGAACTCTACACTCATACGCATTTAATCAATTGGGTATGTCCAAAGAAAAAATGATGAAGACAGAGGACTACAGAGAATTTGGACAGAAATGTGGCATACCAATCAAGACAGCAAAGTATTCAAACGAAGATGGAACTTTTAATTCTGATAATGAGTATCTTACAATCATAAACACAGCCCGTGTAAAACGTATGGATTTATTAGAGTATTATGACTCCAGACAAAACATGTTGGACATAGAGCGAAATACATTGTATTTATTATCTGAAGAGCTAAATAAATTTAAAAGAGAAAAAGGTTTGAGAGATTTTACAGATTTACTAGAAAATTTTATTGATGGTGATGTCCATAACAAATTTAAAGTTTTGTTTATAGACGAAGCTCAAGACTTATCTCTATTACAATGGGACATGGTAAGAAAGATATGGAGTCGTGCAGAGAAAACTTACATCGCAGGTGATGATGACCAAGCAATATTTAAATGGGCTGGTGCAGATGTAGATCATTTTATTGCACTTAAAGAAGAAGTTGATGATATACAAACATTAGATCAATCCTATCGTATACCTGGAGGGCCCATACACGAACTCTCACAGAACATAATTAACAAAGTACAAAATAGATTTGANAAANATTACAAACCTAGACTCGAACAAGGAATTCTAAAAAGATANTCTGATCCAACACAAGTAGATATGTCATCAGGTAATTGGCTNGTGTTATCATCAGCCAATTATTTTTTAGATGACGTNAAAGAGTTATGTCAGATTCGTGGTTGGTATTATCAATACAAAGGTATGAACTCTATACCTTTAAAATTATTATTAGCTTTAAACAATTGGGAGTCATGGCGTAAAGGTGAATTACTAAATGCGTTAGAAATAAAAAACATATACGAATATCTTGGAGACAATGTCATGCCTGGATTTCAAAAAGGTAAAACACTACACTCTGATGTAAAATACAAAATAGAAGAATGTGAAAAAGATCATGGACTAATAACAGATAAAGTTTGGTTTGAAGCCTTTGAAGGTCTTGATCCTATCACAGAAAATTATATACGTAACATGCGAGCTAATGGCGAACAAATAAATAAAAATCCAAGAATAGTAATGTCAACAATACACGGCGCTAAAGGTGGTGAGGCTGATAAAGTTTTACTTATGCAGGACTTAACAAATGCAGCGTTAGAAACTTTTAGCCATGACCCTGATGAATTGCATAGACTTTTTTATACCGGAGCGACGAGAGCGAAGCGTGAGCTTCATATTGTAGATCCTAAAAATTTTGACAGAGCATACATAATATGAACGACATACACTTTGATATTATTACCTGTATATATTGCGGTGAGCCAGGTAGAGATAGACATCACTACAAAGAATCTGTGGCTAACTCTGGTAGAAAAAGAAGTTATAGAAAAGGTGAAACACTACCAGCATGTAGAGAATGCAATCTTTTAATTGGAGCACTAACTCCTACATACACAGAAACATGTTATTTATTATATGATAAAATATCTGACAGACATAAAAAAGTTTTATCAATTCCAAAATGGGACAAAGAAGATTTGTCAGAACTAGAAGGTAGATTAAGAAGATCAGTAACTTCTAAAATTAGAAAGAAAAAAATTATTATGGAACGATTAGATTTTTTATTAAGAAATGCACAAAGCACATTAACGTATGAAAATATAAAAGATATAATTTTTTATGGAGGATAACTATGAGTAAAGTATGGGACAAACAACACGGAGGATCACACTATCAAAAATATAAAATTCAACCCAGCAAGTTTGTTGTTGAGAATGAGTTGTTATATCCGGAAGGTTGTGCTATAAAATATATTATTAGACATCGAGATAAAGGAAAGAAACAAGATTTATTAAAAGCAATACATTTTATAGAAATGATAATGGAAAGGGATTATAAGTGAGAAGCACACAGATACCATTGTTTACACCTGAAACAGAATGGGTAACACCAGACGGATTAAAAGATTTAAAAGGTTACAAAGAAATAGCAATAGACTTAGAAACAAATGATCCTAATTTGTTAACACTTGGTTCTGCTAACGTAGCAGGCGAAGGACATATTGTTGGAGTTGCTGTAGCTGTTGATGGGTGGAAAGGTTATTATCCTGTAGCACATGAGGGTGGTGGTAACATGGATAAAAAATTAGTTTATGCTTGGTTACAAGATATATTTAATCAAACAGAAACTACATTTATATTTCATAACGCTATGTATGATGTGTGTTGGTTACGTAGAGAAGGCTTGTCATTAAAAGGCCACATTGTTGACACAATGATTGCAGCCAGTCTTATTGATGAAAACAGATTATCTTACAGACTAGATGTTTTATCCAAACATTATATTGGTTTAGGAAAAGATGAAAAAATTTTAGTTGAAGCTGCAAAAGATTATGGTCTTGATCCTAAAAAAGATATGTGGAGATTACCTGCATTGTTTGTTGGACAATATGCAGAACGTGATGCAGAATCTACATTAAAACTTTGGCAAAGATTAAAAGTAGAATTATACAATCAAGAGTTGATGGACATATTTAACTTGGAAACTAAATTGTTTCCATGTTTAGTCGACATGAGATTTAAAGGTGTAAGAGTTGATCTTGAAAAAGCAGACAATATTAAAAAAAATCTTATGAATCGTGAGGCTAATATTGTCAGTAAAATCAAGGGTTTAACAGGAGTTGATGTAGAAATACATGCAGCAAGAAGTATTGCAAAAGCTTTTGATAAATTAAAGCTTCCGTATGACAGAACAGAAAAAAGTAAAGAGCCAAGTTTTACAAAAAACTTTTTACAAAATCATCCACACGAATTACCAAAACTAATTGCAGATGCAAGAGAGATAAANAAAGCACACACAACTTTTATAGATTCAATAACTAAACATGCAGTCAATGGTAGAATACATGCAGACATAAATCAAATAAGATCAGATCAAGGTGGAACCGTGACTGGTAGATTTAGTATGTCTAATCCAAACTTACAACAGATACCTGCAAGACATCCTGAACTTGGTCCACTAATTAGATCTATATTTATACCTGAAGAAAAACATACATGGGGATCGTTTGACTACTCACAACAAGAGCCAAGAATTCTTGTGCACTATGCAAAGTTACAAAATTTAGAAGGTGTTGATGAAATCGTAGATGCGTACAATGCAGGTGATGCAGACTTTCACCAGGTTGTTGCAGACATGGCTGGCATAGAACGTAAACAAGCCAAAACAATTAATCTTGGTTTGATGTATGGTATGGGTAAAAATAAATTAATGGCAGAGTTAGGTTTGATGAAAGAATCTGCAGAAAAATTAATTAGACAGTATCACAGCAAGGCTCCATTTGTAAAACAACTTATGGATAATGTATCTCGTAAAGCAAACGATCGAGGTAAGATTAGAACTTTACTGGGCCGGGCGTGTCATTTCGATCTTTGGCAACCAGTTCAATTTGGTGTATTTAAACCATTACCGTTGGAACAAGCTAGAAAAGAATATGACGAGCCTTTGAAACGTGCATTTACTTACAAGGCTTTGAATAAATTAATACAAGGATCGGCGGCAGATATGACGAAAAAAAGTATGGTTGCATTGTATGAAAATGG
>FUFK010071267.1_pt1 | contig 14896 bp, 14 predicted proteins | sample 1021851 | NCBI WGS metagenome assembly FUFK01 (sample SAMEA51879418, study PRJEB19060) | metagenome | reverse complement strand
CGGGTTCATTAGCAGCAACAATTCTATGTAGTATTTCAGCAGCTCTTAAAAATTTAGATCCGTTCTTAAAACCTTGTGATAATTTATCTTTTAAATTTTCCATTATTCTATTCCTAACAACCCGGCTAATCCCGAGGTTCTGTTCTTTTGTTTTTCTCTTTCAGCGTCCTCAAATATTCTCTTAAAATTCTGTTCCAATCTTTCCATTTCAGGATCTCTTTTCGGTGGATCGAAAGTAGGTATAGGAATTGTATTTTTTATTATTGGAGCTGCAGCGATTGTTTCTTTTGGATCTTTGTATGCTGAAATAAATTTTAATTCTTTTTTGCCTAAATGTTTTCTTTGATCGGGATCATTGTATTTCTCTCGAAGATAAGATCTCATTTCTTTTTTCTCTTCGGGAGTACCTGATTTAATTGTTGTATCTAATATCAAATCCCAACTAGATATTCTTTGTCTTTGATCTCTATCACTTGGGTATGTTGAGGGATCATTGTTATCAAATTTCTTTGGCATTTTCTTATAGTTTTCTGTGTCTATAATGTTTGGATTATCATAGTGTTTTGGTTTAGGAATATTGCCGTCGTAAATGTATTGCAGCCTTTCAATTCGTTCTGACATATTCTCTTCTCTAAAATTTCTTTTTGGAGTTTGAGTAGCTCCNCCATTATTAAACTTTTGAATTGTTTTTGTTTTGGGCGGGACAGCATTTGGTTTTCGTACAGGGACAGATTTTTTCTCTACAAATTTATTTATAAACTTTCCTGAAGCTCCGTCGTGTATGATCGGTTCGTTGCTGCTTAAATCTAATTCAGGAAATAAAGTTAATTGTTTCATTAATCTTTTTTCCCGGCTGCTAAAGACTTCTCGACTAATTCATCTATCAGCTCAATTTCCTTTGGGTTTAGTTTTCCTCTAAACTCCATTGTTTTTAAAAAGGTATCGTAAAGCTCTTCGGGTGTTGGATCAAAAGGCTTACCCGGTTTTCCGCCGTCTTGTAAAGCGTCCCTGTAATATTCTTTTGCAAAGTCTTTGTCCGAACCTTTGTATCCGTCCTCTCTTGCTTTTTTCAAAGCATCTAAAAATTCTCTCGCTTCAATTACTTCGTCAATCTCAACCTCATTCCTAGCCATTTTCATAATCAGGCTATCTCTCGGACTCATCCCTCTATAAACTTCTTTATCGATCATCATTTTTTATATGCTCCATTGCGTTAAGCACTTCGGGAAAATTGTAAAAGATATTATCGTTTTTATCTTTGTAGTAATCGAAGCCGTGCTTATTACTTCGAGCAGCTCTAAAGCTGTTGTCGTTTTTCTTTGTAAAGATCTTTGCAAGTTGTTTGCTGCTTACAAATGTAAAACTCTTCATTAGTTCTCGAAGAGCTTCATCATCAATTTGAAAATCTTTGAGATCTATATTTGTTTTTGTTATTTTTATTTTTTTCTTCATACGCTGCTTAAAGCGTATTGTGTAGAATTGTATAAATACCCGAGGCCTTGGGAAAAATTATTTGCGTCTAGCAGCGTAAATAGACGGCTTCTTTTTCTTTAAAATTTCAATCTTTTTGTTCAGTTCCATTTCTTTTTTTAAATTAGCTGCAATTTGTTTTTGTTGTTTTAGATATGAAGCTGAATAAATTTTAGGTTTCTTTTTAACAAATGGGAGTTTCTTCCACATTGAAACCAAGTTTAAAAATCTTTTTGGTTTTAGTTTTGTAAGTTTAGCGAGAACAATAAACAATTTATGTTGGGGATGATTGATTGAACACATTCTTTCAACAGCTTTACTAAAAGATAAATTATTCTGTTTTCTATAGATCTCTACTTCTTTGAGATACCAAACAAACGCTGCGCAAGTTTCATTGTCTTGCCACATACGGCCCGGAGTTTTTTCATTACCAACCCAACCTTTATTGAATAAATGATCTGATAATATTTCGGCAGCTTCTTTTGGATCTACGCCAAAAGAACCCTCATAAATCATTCCGAGTTGTTGCCAAGTAAGTTTGCCCATAATAATAAATCTGGGCTCTAATTTACTCGGCTTTCTTCAACCTTTCAACATTGCTTTGATAAACATCTTCTATTTCAAGATCTCTATCTTCCGGGACAATGTAATGTTCTTTTGTGACTTTCGTTGAGCTATGGTTTAGCTTTCTTGCAGCTCTCTCAATTCCGTACTTATCAGCGATCATTGATCCAAAAGTCTTTCTAGAAATTTTAATTTGAAACTTAATTTCTAAATCTAGTTTGTTATTTAGATCTATTAATTGCTTCCTAAAAGATGAGCTAGTTGCAGCTAGTTCAGGTTTCTTTCTTTGAGGAAATAGGAAAGGGGATTTAACGGCCCACTTATTCGCTTCGGTGTGTCGAGATCTTTGCAGCCTTTGTAATAGAACAATGGATCGTTGATCTAGGAACACTCTTTCAGGTTTCCTGTTTTTAGTATCGTGCAAGAACAGATATTTCTCACGCTCCCAATTTGGTAATAACCACCCTGAACAATTCTTTTTTTCTTTTTCAGTTGGCGGTTGGTTCCACCTTAACCCGTAAAGCTCTTCTGCTCTTTTTCCAAGCAGCAAGGACAATGCAACAAAACTCAAGAACCGGGGATTGTAATCAAACGCTTTACTCTCGCAATGATGTAAAATTGTATCTCTATCTAGATCCGAAAGTTTTACTTTAACTTTGTTCTCTCGATATTTAACAACATCACTTACAGGATTAACCAAGTTCATTCGCTTAATTTTCTTGGCCCAAGAATAGATTATTGAAATAACTTTTATTACATCATTAGCAGTTGTTCTTGTGTCATCCATTCTGTAATGAACGCAATCAATATGCCATTTAGTAATCTCGTTAAGTTTATAATCTTTTAATGGTTTATTTGAATTTCTATCCTCGAACCAAATAGGCTTTGACATCTTCTCTTTGATTTTGTCAGTACCTTTTAAAAGAATATAAGAATTAATTAACTTCGTATATTTGTTAATTGAGCTTTGCTTATACTCGTGCTTTTCTGATTTATCCGCTAATCTATACCCGGAAAAACCTTTGTCCCTAAAGTCTTTCGCTAAAGATCCAAAAGTTTTTTCATCTTTAGCAGCCTTTGGTTTTACCATTTGGGCCAATACTTTTGGCAGCTCTAGTTTAGCAGCTTTCAGGTTTTTATTTGGATGATCTTCCATTCTAAAGATCTTCTTATAAACAGCGTTCTTTTCAGTTCTGTTTTTCTTCTTGTTATACATTTCCACTCTCTTACAAGCGTAAAATGTTTTTGCTCCGTTTGGATAAATGAACAAACTTAATCCCTCACATCCACTATCAAATCTTTTATCGGGAGCTTTTCCATTGCCTTGGTAATCAACCAAGTATTGCAGCCTTTCATAAGTGAATTCAAATTTAGCTGCTTTTATCTTTTCTCTTTTTTCATACTTTCTCTTAATCATTTTTGTTTTCCTTTCTCGTTATGAAAAAGGTTTTAAGAGAGAGATTGAAACTCTATAAACTCCCAAGCACTCGGGATAATAGAAATATTTTTACCAACGCTTTTACCAACGCTTTCCTAAACATACGGAACACAAGAACAACATCATAAGAACATCACTCTTGCTTAACCCTAAATGATCGTGTAAAAACCTTATCAATTCAAAGGGCCTGTAGCTCAGTTGGTTAGAGCAGTACACTCATAATTTCTTTCTCTTAAATTACCCAATTCAAACTTCAAATAAGATAGCATTTACAAACTTTTTTGCCAAGACAAATGAGAACATTCCCTTACCAATTCTTTACCAACGCATTACCAACGCAGCGAAAGTTTTTGTTCTAGATTTAGTAAGTAAATCAACACAAACACAATATCGAGTCTTGGTTTAAATTATTAAAAATAGTTGTCGAAAAACCCGCATAAAGACTCGAGAATTGCAAACAAGTTTTGCACCTAACATCTAATTAAAAATAGCTTTTAATGGACTCTAGAACCCTCTCATTTAAGCAGCAAGATTGTTTTCGACCAACGGACTCTAGAATTAATTTTAGCTGTCTAATGTGCTCCCTCGCTGTAGCTCGGTCGCACAGCTCCGCAAAGCTTCGCTAACTCGAAAGGGATCCTAGACCTTTTGCTTTCTTAAACAAAAAAGATACCCCGGTTATCCCTTTTCTAGATTAGGTACTTATAGTCTTACCCTTTACACTAGGTTATTCACATTTAGTCAGCTCAAAAAAATTTTAAAAATTTGAAAAAGTTTTACTCTTGGAATATCCTATAAAAAATTATGGCTTGGTATAACGCAACGGGAAAAGAAAATGATAAATCACTTTATCAGGAACGAGTTATTGATAGGTGTTTGTTTTGCGGACAGCACAAAGAGATCAAGTGCAATATGTCGATACAATTTTCCGAGTTTGAAATTTCCAATGGGCCTTGCTGCAAGAGTTGTTATTCTGCAAATGCGAAAGTAGTTAAGGCTGTCTAGAAAGGCAGCGCTGCTAATACAAATTCTTTTTATGAGCGGAAAGCTAGATTAACAGCGCCTAGATTTATTACTAATGTACTTACTGATATAGAACCGGGGACAATGAATTGAAAGTTTTATTTTCGCCGTATAGTGAAAAATAGTGAGAAAAATTAAGCAGCAAGAAACAGGGCCCAAGGATCAGGAAACCCTCATAACCCCGTCATTGAGAGCTGCTGAAAAACTTTTGCTATCCGTCAAATTTAGGAAGTTTGTTTTTCCTATCTAAACCAAGCTTTCTGTCCCGTTCTCTTTTCCGATCTTCTTGATACTTTTCAAGCTCTCTCATTCTAGCTTCGCCCTCTTTCCTAATTCTTTCCTTTTCAGCTTTCATTTTCTTACGCTCTTCCGGTGTAGGTTCAGGCCCAAATATCTCTTCAATATCTCTCTTCTGATATGCTTCGTAATCTTCTCGATCATAGTTCTTTCTAATCCTGTCCCGAGCTGCTTCGATATCGATCTTTGTATCGGCGTTAATGTTCAGGTTCCTTTCAACATAGAAACCTTGGACTTTACCTTTTAACTCTTCGCATTTAGCAGCAACACCATATTGGCCCTTTGCTCTAGCTTCTTGTTGGATACGAGTTAAGTTTGCCATATGCTTTTGTTTGTCTAACATCCAAACTTCCATATTACCCATTAATCGATCTTGAATTACTTTTGCAACGGCGGGATTTTTTCTAAAATCTAAAAGTTCGTGTGCTCTTTGATAAGCCGAAGTTCTAGAATAACCGGCCCTGATTGCACACTCCGTCGCTGATAGTTCCCCATACTTGCTGCAATATAAATCAATAAATTTAATTTGTTTTCCTGTAGCGTCGGGAAGATTTAATTCAGGTTTATTAGCTCCGCCAAATTCCTTTTTTCTTTTCATAACTTCGTCGTGGATACTTTCAAATTCTTCTAGGATATCTTCCTTTGACATTTTGTTTATTTCTTCATCTGATAATTTTTTAATCATTCAAATAATAACCTCACTTTTTTATTTTTACCGGGAGCTGCTTCAACAATCTCTAACAGCCCGGCTTCTGCAAGATCTTCAAGTGCTTCGTTCTTTCTTTGTCTAGTTCCATATCTTTTCCATTCTCTATTGCTCACAACATAATGATTTCGATAAGATCCAAATTGAAATTTATCCATTCCCATTTTGTGTTTTAAGATTGAATAAATATAAACTCCGTATTGCCCGGCTTCTTTAAAACAAAGATATTGTTCTTCCGGCCTATAGTCAGGAATAAAATCTTTCATCTTATTTCTTTTGACGGGTTTGCCGTTGGATGTATGGGTAATAATATTATTATATTTCATACTATACTAATTACTAAAGGCTACGGGTGTTTGCTGTAAGTCCGCAGCGTCCTGATAAATAACAGGCAAGTTAATTTGATTAGGTGTCCGATTTGATAACACCTTTGATTTTGCATTTAACAATTTTTTATATAAAGCTTCCCAACGCTCTTGGTGTTCGCCGTCTTGTGTAAATGTTTTTCTAATTATATTTGTATCTACAGGAATTGGAGCTTCGATAACTTTTTCTGCAGCGTCGCTCATAATCTTTTTCAATAAACGAATTCTTTTTGCGCAGCCTTTTCGTTTCATATGAATTAAAACAGCGTCGTGAATAATCATAGATATTTCAAAACCCGCTTCGTCTAAATCAATCATAGCTCTTCTTAAAATTTCTGATCCGTGAGATTGAATAGGCCAATTTAATAATCTTCTTGGGTTTGCTTTTTCTCTAGATGACAGCCAATATTTCCAGCCGTATTTTGTTTTAAAATGTCCTCGCTGCATTGCCTTTGCAATTATTGTTTGCGACCAAGTTTGAAAGGTATTGTAGAAGCCAACAATCTTTGAGTGGATATAGGTTGCGTTTGGTAATCCTATTCCTAATTTATTTTTTAAACCATAAGCAGTTTGGCCATAACCTATTGCAAGAAATGATTGTTTATAAAGTTCTCTTTCTTTTGGATTGCTTTTCTTTGTTGCAGTTTCGGGGATCGCTTTAACACCTTTCGCAGTATAGAGATATGGATCGCCTGACTTAACAGCTTCAATCATTCTTTTGTCATTCGATAGTTGGGCCTGAATAACAGCTTCCTGACTTTTCCAATCTGCATAAACTAAAATATGATTTTTATCTGCGCCAATGATTGTCCTCATTCTTCTTGGTGCACCAAAGGGATTAATAGCTGTTGATACATTTGTCCGGCCAGTAATTTGTCCGAATAAATTTAGCGGCGCTCTAGAACGGCCGTCAGTTCCTACACAAAATCCCTTTAGTGTTCTGCTCTCAATAATAAATTTACTATTTCTAAATGCTGCTATTTCCGGGCTTACTTCCTGAAATCTATAAATAGTTCTATCATCTGTTTTTAATCTTCCTTTTTCTGATCTAGGCCAACGATTAAATAAACCTATTTTCTTTAGAGCTGCTTCAAATTTTTTATGACTAAACTTGCCTAACTCATAAACATCAAAAGTATCTTCAAGCTCTTTCATTTCTAGATCTCTTACTTGTTCATAATATTTTTCTAAATCATTATAGAGATCATTATTAATTGGAATTCCGTTTGCTTCTATTTGGGCCGATATACCCATAGATCTTCCGTGGAAACTTGCCTGTTGTATTACTCTTAAAAAGTTATCATCTAACTTCTCTAATCTTTCGCATTGTTTTAAAAATAATTTTTCAGTTAATAGAACATCCTCTAAACAATAATCTAATATTCCTTGCTGCTCTTCATCAGGATAGTTCGGGTAATTATTAATTATATAATCTCGCCAATACCTTTTCTTATCTGCGTTCATCAATTCAGGAATTCCATAACGGCTGCAAGTTTCAAGCAACCCAAATCCTGTTTTAATTCTTCCGTTTTCCATTTTCTTTTCTTCAACAAAAGTATCCCAAATATATTTTGGTTTTTCATATCCAAGTGCAATGTCACAAGAAACTTCAGCGTTGCTGTAGTGTGCAATGAACAGGGTTTCTGAAACAGGAAACAAGGATCTTGGAACAGGGCCAAGCAGCCATTGTTTATAAATCTTTTGAGAGTGCAGCTCTTTATAAACTACGCAAACGGGTTTAGGTGGATTGCCGGGAGTTATTTTAAATTCATAATCATAGACAACAACATTCTTAAAATTTTGAAATAGATTATTCATCTGTTGCCTTTAATTGAACCTGAACACCAATAGCCTGTTGAACATATTCGTTGGTTTCATAATTACTTGGAGTTAATGTAAAATCAGTTCCAAACGCTTTTGTAATTACTTCGCCATAAGGCAAAATAAATTTAGGTTCGCCGTATTGTTCTTGATCTACTTCTCTTGCTTTGAAACAATCATAAGCAGCATTAACTTGATTAGATTTAATATTAACCCAACTCTTTTGAGCTTCTCTTAAAATTTGAATTGCAGTATCAATCCATTTATTTGATAGCAATCGACCAAGCGGGATAGTGACAGGCCAAATACCCATTCGGCCCTGTGAAGTGACATAGTAAGCTAATAAAACTTTTCTTACTTTTTTAAAATCGTGCTCAACTCTTTTTTTAAATTTATTATCGCCACCAATAATAAAATCTTCATCTTTGATCCCAACTTTAACCTTACAAAGAACGCCTTTTTTGAGTTCTTCAATGTTGCTGCCATATACCCGAAACCACTCCGTTTCTGTTGGTTTCTTTGCTGAAATATGATGTTGTGAAAATATTTGTTCGCCGGTTAAACCTATATTGAAATCATCTGAAACTGTTAATTCATCAATTAGGTTTTTTGTTGTTGTATCTGCTGACATTAGTAATCATCTCCTTTTCTATTTTGTGATTTACATTTTTTAGTATTTTCAATAAGTCTTTGTTCTGTTGAAGAGTAAGCACCCATAATTGCCTATTGTTCTCTAAATGACTTAATAAAAATTCCATTGCTCTTTCGATTGATTTGAAATTCTTTTTCCAATTCCAATCTTTAAATTTCTTTGTTGAATATGATGTTAATAATTTAATCATATCCTCGTCTAACTTCAGGGCGTCATTCACAAACTTTTCATTCTTGCGCCACTCTTTGAAAAATCTTGGATCACTCAACATTTTAATTTAACTCCTCTTTTGGTTTTATTTCTTGGTGTTCTTCATCATCTTGGCAATCCTGACAAAAGCCTGTTTGATGATATTCTCTTTTGTGATTTTCTGATTTAAACGAGATTGCTTCTTTTCCGCACCAAGCACATAGTTTTTCTCGAATATAAAAATAAACTTCTTTGTGTGCAGCGTTTAATAATCTTAATAACAATCCGGGCTTAACGGGTTCATTAGCAGCAACAATTCTATGTAGTATTTCAGCAGCTCTTAAAAATTTAGATCCGTTCTTAAAACCTTGTGATAATTTATCTTTTAAATTTTCCATTATTCTATTCCTAACAACCCGGCTAATCCCGAGGTTCTGTTCTTTTGTTTTTCTCTTTCAGCGTCCTCAAATATTCTCTTAAAATTCTGTTCCAATCTTTCCATTTCAGGATCTCTTTTCGGTGGATCGAAAGTAGGTATAGGAATTGTATTTTTTATTATTGGAGCTGCAGCGATTGTTTCTTTTGGATCTTTGTATGCTGAAATAAATTTTAATTCTTTTTTGCCTAAATGTTTTCTTTGATCGGGATCATTGTATTTCTCTCGAAGATAAGATCTCATTTCTTTTTTCTCTTCGGGAGTACCTGATTTAATTGTTGTATCTAATATCAAATCCCAACTAGATATTCTTTGTCTTTGATCTCTATCACTTGGGTATGTTGAGGGATCATTGTTATCAAATTTCTTTGGCATTTTCTTATAGTTTTCTGTGTCTATAATGTTTGGATTATCATAGTGTTTTGGTTTAGGAATATTGCCGTCGTAAATGTATTGCAGCCTTTCAATTCGTTCTGACATATTCTCTTCTCTAAAATTTCTTTTTGGAGTTTGAGTAGCTCCGCCATTATTAAACTTTTGAATTGTTTTTGTTTTGGGCGGGACAGCATTTGGTTTTCGTACAGGGACAGATTTTTTCTCTACAAATTTATTTATAAACTTTCCTGAAGCTCCGTCGTGTATGATCGGTTCGTTGCTGCTTAAATCTAATTCAGGAAATAAAGTTAATTGTTTCATTAATCTTTTTTCCCGGCTGCTAAAGACTTCTCGACTAATTCATCTATCAGCTCAATTTCCTTTGGGTTTAGTTTTCCTCTAAACTCCATTGTTTTTAAAAAGGTATCGTAAAGCTCTTCGGGTGTTGGATCAAAAGGCTTACCCGGTTTTCCGCCGTCTTGTAAAGCGTCCCTGTAATATTCTTTTGCAAAGTCTTTGTCCGAACCTTTGTATCCGTCCTCTCTTGCTTTTTTCAAAGCATCTAAAAATTCTCTCGCTTCAATTACTTCGTCAATCTCAACCTCATTCCTAGCCATTTTCATAATCAGGCTATCTCTCGGACTCATCCCTCTATAAACTTCTTTATCGATCATCATTTTTTATATGCTCCATTGCGTTAAGCACTTCGGGAAAATTGTAAAAGATATTATCGTTTTTATCTTTGTAGTAATCGAAGCCGTGCTTATTACTTCGAGCAGCTCTAAAGCTGTTGTCGTTTTTCTTTGTAAAGATCTTTGCAAGTTGTTTGCTGCTTACAAATGTAAAACTCTTCATTAGTTCTCGAAGAGCTTCATCATCAATTTGAAAATCTTTGAGATCTATATTTGTTTTTGTTATTTTTATTTTTTTCTTCATACGCTGCTTAAAGCGTATTGTGTAGAATTGTATAAATACCCGAGGCCTTGGGAAAAATTATTTGCGTCTAGCAGCGTAAATAGACGGCTTCTTTTTCTTTAAAATTTCAATCTTTTTGTTCAGTTCCATTTCTTTTTTTAAATTAGCTGCAATTTGTTTTTGTTGTTTTAGATATGAAGCTGAATAAATTTTAGGTTTCTTTTTAACAAATGGGAGTTTCTTCCACATTGAAACCAAGTTTAAAAATCTTTTTGGTTTTAGTTTTGTAAGTTTAGCGAGAACAATAAACAATTTATGTTGGGGATGATTGATTGAACACATTCTTTCAACAGCTTTACTAAAAGATAAATTATTCTGTTTTCTATAGATCTCTACTTCTTTGAGATACCAAACAAACGCTGCGCAAGTTTCATTGTCTTGCCACATACGGCCCGGAGTTTTTTCATTACCAACCCAACCTTTATTGAATAAATGATCTGATAATATTTCGGCAGCTTCTTTTGGATCTACGCCAAAAGAACCCTCATAAATCATTCCGAGTTGTTGCCAAGTAAGTTTGCCCATAATAATAAATCTGGGCTCTAATTTACTCGGCTTTCTTCAACCTTTCAACATTGCTTTGATAAACATCTTCTATTTCAAGATCTCTATCTTCCGGGACAATGTAATGTTCTTTTGTGACTTTCGTTGAGCTATGGTTTAGCTTTCTTGCAGCTCTCTCAATTCCGTACTTATCAGCGATCATTGATCCAAAAGTCTTTCTAGAAATTTTAATTTGAAACTTAATTTCTAAATCTAGTTTGTTATTTAGATCTATTAATTGCTTCCTAAAAGATGAGCTAGTTGCAGCTAGTTCAGGTTTCTTTCTTTGAGGAAATAGGAAAGGGGATTTAACGGCCCACTTATTCGCTTCGGTGTGTCGAGATCTTTGCAGCCTTTGTAATAGAACAATGGATCGTTGATCTAGGAACACTCTTTCAGGTTTCCTGTTTTTAGTATCGTGCAAGAACAGATATTTCTCACGCTCCCAATTTGGTAATAACCACCCTGAACAATTCTTTTTTTCTTTTTCAGTTGGCGGTTGGTTCCACCTTAACCCGTAAAGCTCTTCTGCTCTTTTTCCAAGCAGCAAGGACAATGCAACAAAACTCAAGAACCGGGGATTGTAATCAAACGCTTTACTCTCGCAATGATGTAAAATTGTATCTCTATCTAGATCCGAAAGTTTTACTTTAACTTTGTTCTCTCGATATTTAACAACATCACTTACAGGATTAACCAAGTTCATTCGCTTAATTTTCTTGGCCCAAGAATAGATTATTGAAATAACTTTTATTACATCATTAGCAGTTGTTCTTGTGTCATCCATTCTGTAATGAACGCAATCAATATGCCATTTAGTAATCTCGTTAAGTTTATAATCTTTTAATGGTTTATTTGAATTTCTATCCTCGAACCAAATAGGCTTTGACATCTTCTCTTTGATTTTGTCAGTACCTTTTAAAAGAATATAAGAATTAATTAACTTCGTATATTTGTTAATTGAGCTTTGCTTATACTCGTGCTTTTCTGATTTATCCGCTAATCTATACCCGGAAAAACCTTTGTCCCTAAAGTCTTTCGCTAAAGATCCAAAAGTTTTTTCATCTTTAGCAGCCTTTGGTTTTACCATTTGGGCCAATACTTTTGGCAGCTCTAGTTTAGCAGCTTTCAGGTTTTTATTTGGATGATCTTCCATTCTAAAGATCTTCTTATAAACAGCGTTCTTTTCAGTTCTGTTTTTCTTCTTGTTATACATTTCCACTCTCTTACAAGCGTAAAATGTTTTTGCTCCGTTTGGATAAATGAACAAACTTAATCCCTCACATCCACTATCAAATCTTTTATCGGGAGCTTTTCCATTGCCTTGGTAATCAACCAAGTATTGCAGCCTTTCATAAGTGAATTCAAATTTAGCTGCTTTTATCTTTTCTCTTTTTTCATACTTTCTCTTAATCATTTTTGTTTTCCTTTCTCGTTATGAAAAAGGTTTTAAGAGAGAGATTGAAACTCTATAAACTCCCAAGCACTCGGGATAATAGAAATATTTTTACCAACGCTTTTACCAACGCTTTCCTAAACATACGGAACACAAGAACAACATCATAAGAACATCACTCTTGCTTAACCCTAAATGATCGTGTAAAAACCTTATCAATTCAAAGGGCCTGTAGCTCAGTTGGTTAGAGCANNNNACTNNTAATNNGTGGCTCAGTTGGTTAGAGCAGTACACTCATAATTTCTTTCTCTTAAATTACCCAATTCAAACTTCAAATAAGATAGCATTTACAAACTTTTTTGCCAAGACAAATGAGAACATTCCCTTACCAATTCTTTACCAACGCATTACCAACGCAGCGAAAGTTTTTGTTCTAGATTTAGTAAGTAAATCAACACAAACCAATATCGAGTCTTGGTTTAAATTATTAAAAATAGTTGTCGAAAAACCCGCATAAAGACTCGAGAATTGCAAACAAGTTTTGCACCTAACATCTAATTAAAAATAGCTTTTAATGGACTCTAGAACCCTCTCATTTAAGCAGCAAGATTGTTTTCGACCAACGGACTCTAGAATTAATTTTAGCTGTCTAATGTGCTCCCTCGCTGTAGCTCGGTCGCACAGCTCCGCAAAGCTTCGCTAACTCGAAAGGGATCCTAGACCTTTTGCTTTCTTAAACAAAAAAGATACCCCGGTTATCCCTTTTCTAGATTAGGTACTTATAGTCTTACCCTTTACACTAGGTTATTCACATTTAGTCAGCTCAAAAAAATTTTAAAAATTTGAAATACTTTTGATCTTGGATTATCCTATAAATATTTTATGGCTTGGTATAACGCAACGGGGAAAGAAAACGATAAATCACTTTATCAAGAAAGAGTTATAGATAGGTGTTTGTTTTGCGGACAGCACAAAGAGATCAAGTGCAATATGTCGATACAATTTTCCGAGTTTGAAATTTCCAATGGGCCTTGCTGCAAGAGTTGTTATTCTGCAAATGCGAAAGTAGTTAAGGCTGTCTAGAAAGGCAGCGCTGCTAATACAAATTCTTTTTATGAGCGGAAAGCTAGATTAACAGCGCCTAGATTTATTACTAATGTACTTACTGATATAGAACCGGGGACAATGAATTGAAAGTTTTATTTTCGCCGTATAGTGAAAAATAGTGAGAAAAATTAAGCAGCAAGAAACAGGGCCCAAGGATCAGGAAACCCTCATAACCCCGTCATTGAGAGCTGCTGAAAAACTTTTGCTATCCGTCNAATTTAGGAAGTTTGTTTTTCCTATCTAAACCAAGCTTTCTGTCCCGTTCTCTTTTCCGATCTTCTTGATACTTTTCAAGCTCTCTCATTCTNNCTTCGCCCTCTTTCCNNANNCNTTCNTTTTCAGCTTTCATTTTCTTACGCTCTTCCGGTGTAGGTTCAGGCCCAAATATCTCTTCAATATCTCTCTTCTGATATGCTTCGTAATCTTCTCGATCATAGTTCTTTCTAATCCTGTCCCGAGCTGCTTCGATATCGATCTTTGTATCGGCGTTAATGTTCAGGTTCCTTTCAACATAGAAACCTTGNACTTTACCTTTNAACTCTTCGCATTTAGCAGCAACACCATATTGGCCCTTTGCTCTAGCTTCTTGTTGGATACGAGTTAAGTTTGCCATATGCTTTTGTTTGTCTAACATCCAAACTTCCATATTACCCATTAANCGATCTTGAATTACTTTTGCNACNGCNGGATTTTTTCTNAANTCNAANANTTCGTGTGCTCTTTGATAAGCNGAAGTNCTANNATAACCNGCCCNNATTGCNCANTCNGTNGCNGATANTTCCCCATACTTGCTGCANTATAAATCAATAAATTTAATTTGTTTTCCTGTAGCGTCGGGAAGATTTATTTCAGGTTTATTAGTGCCGCCGAACTCCCGTTCTTTCATAACTTCTTCGTGGATATTCTCAAACTCATCAAGCAGCTCTTCTTTGTTCATCTTTGATATTTCTTCTTCTGATAGTTTCTTAATCATTTGTAAAATTTAACCTCACTTTTTTATTTTTACCTAACTTGGCTTCAACGATTGTTAAGTATCCCGCCTCTGCCAAATCATCTATTGCTTCGTTCTTTCTCTGTCTTGTCATCCAGCGTTTAGTTTCTTTATTCGAAACAACATATGAATCTTTTGCGCTGCCAAATTGGAACTTATCCATTCCCATTTTCCATTTTAAAATATTGTAAATAATTAATCCGTATTGCCCCGCAGCTTTATAACAAAGAAAACTTTCTTCAGGCCGATAGTCAGCGATAAAATCTTTTTTCTTATCTCGAGCTGCAATGGGTTTGCCTGATCTACTATGGGTTATAATATTATTATATTTCATATTATATATATTTATTAAAGACTACGGGTGGTTGCTTTGAGTACACAATGTCCGAATTAGAAACCTGTTTATTTTTCGTCCACTCTAATTTTTCATAAAGTTTTTCCCAACGCTCTTTGTGTTCGCCGTCTTGGTTAAATTGTTTTCTGATTATGTTTGTATCAACAGGAATAGCAGCTCCGATTACTTTTTCTGCAGCGTCGCTCATAATCTA
>FUFK010067413.1_pt1 | contig 14896 bp, 26 predicted proteins | sample 1021851 | NCBI WGS metagenome assembly FUFK01 (sample SAMEA51879418, study PRJEB19060) | metagenome | reverse complement strand
CGCTATGAAGACGTACACTATGAAATATGATGGTGGTAAGTTTGACGTGCATGGCGACCCAGCACAGATGATTGACCAGATCACAAAAAAATCACAAATGGCTTTTAGAACAAGGGAAGATCTTAGGCGTACTTATGCCTCGTTGGTCTCAGATTACAGTGGAAACCCAGTAAGATTTGGTTCTGATGATGATTTCATTGAGGATTTAATAGAATTTGGAGTATTAGAGGAGAAAAATGAAGAAAAATGACAAAAGTTTTAGTGATTGGACTGGAGATAAGCTTAAAGAACACCGAAAAGGGCTTAGTCTTAGCCAAATAGACATGGCAAAGAAGCTAGGCATGAGCGAAAGAGGGTACAGATGCTACGAAACTGACCATTATCGCATACCATTGTCTGTGAAGTACGCTGTTTTGTACTTAAGCGAGGCCAAAACGCCAAAAAAGGGCAATGAAGAGGTAGTAAATTACGATCAGAATAAAAATCCTTTAACAAAACACGAAGAACAACGCATTTGGAAGCTTTGTAATGCGATAGATCACACGATTGGCGATGCAGAGAAGCGTCAAGATGAGATTTGGGTAACGAGATTACTGGATCAGAGCAATAGAGAGATGACAATGCTATTGCAAAAAGCCACTTAGTAAGTTACTATCTCCAAAAGACGTTAAATTTGGAGATTTTTGATGGCAAACGGACCTATGGGTGGTTTCATGCCGACACCAGCGGCACCTGCACAACCTCCTTCAGTAAAATTAGATACTACAGCGGCCAGTCGTGGCACTTTTAACGAGTTTTTAAAGAATATGAATGGTGCCATGAATCCTCCATTAGCACCTATGGTGGGTGCCGTAGCCCCAACCTTGGCACCCACAATGTCTGACATAGATATATTCAATCCACCAATGCAAATGATGCAAGAGGGTGGTTTTGTAGATGATTTTTCACAAGACACATCTGGAACTTTCAGCGTAAGTGATAGTGGAGACACATCAGATAGTTTTGATTTTTTTTCAGGCAGTGATGAGCCAAGTTCAGTTTTAACGGGAGATGATGATCAAGCGATATCTGACCTTATAGCGGCAGGCACAAATGTTGTGCCACAAAATGTATTTGCAGATGACGCTGCTTTTGTTGATCGTGGTGGTGTAAATGTTGGATTAGAGACTGGTGGAGGCTTTAGTNTAGGAACGAAGCCACAACTTCCAGGTGATAGATTTACACGTTTTGAAAGCGTACCTTTTGCGTTGAGGGGTATAGGAAGAGATTTCAAAACAAAGTTGGATAATTCAGGAGATGATGGTTTAACAGTTGCAAGTTATTTCAACACTTACAATCCAGAGGGTAGCAATGCAGATAGAATAGCAGAGTTTAAATCTTTAACTGGCAAAAGCGGTGATGATAAATTGTCCATTGGCGATATGCCGAATATTATGAATATTCAAAGTAAATATGAGGCTGGTATAAGAAATGTCCAACCCGCCGTTTTACAAGCAGCGGTTAAATCTGTACCAATTGATGATGAAACTCAAGTTAGGAATATTTTTGGTGATGTTAGTTTAGCTAGTCTAGGCGAGGGCGATCCAAGATTAGGTATAGATTTATTTGAAAACATAGTTCCCGATCCAGCAGTTGGACTAAGAAACTTTCAAACTGGACTACCAGGTGCAAACTTACCGAATGTTGGATCAACAAGAAGTACAGTTGCACAAGATCAAGCAAGAGCTATTGCTAATTTAGTTGGTGGCACCCCTGCCCTAACTGATGTTGAAAGAGGTCTACAACAAAATCAACAAGAGTTGATGGCACAAAGAGGTAGGGCGTTAGGTCCTACAACTTTTAGTGATGATTTAGCTAATTTCAGAGCAAACGAAAGAGATACTTCACAAAGAATAGGTCCGCCTCAAATGCCAGATACTGTGTTTGACATTGATACTAGGTTTGGTCAGCAACCTACAGTTGACACTGTGTTTGACATAGACACAAGATCAAGGGGTCCAGTAGACACAGTTTTTGATATAGATACAACAACAAGACGTACAAAAGCCGATGACACCGACCCTAGAGAGGACACGTTAGGTGTTTTACCAGCTCAAACTATAGCTGATATTGAAAGATTAAGTAATGTGCCAGTTGGTCAAAGAAAAGCAGGCTCTGGGTCAGATCCAGCATTTTTTCAAGGATTAGGGCTACCATCATTTTTTGATGGCATTGAAAGATTTAGCAGAGATAGAATGGCAGCTAAATTAGCCAAGGGTGATGTGCCTGAAGATAGAATTGTAAGAAATGATAGTGGCAGGGTTGTGGCGTTAAAAGATCAATTTGGAAGGACTGTTGAGGGTGTAGATCCAAACGAACAGATCTTTGGTAGCGATGATAATCAAGAGCCTATAATCAGAAGACCTATAATTNCTCCAAAGGAAGAAGAAAAGAAAGATGACGACAGACCACCGAACATCATTGGTNGCACAGAGCCAATAGCTACGCTACCTGTAGAGACACCAACAGTTGTTGCAAGTCCTTTTGCACCAGCGACATCTAAGATTGAGCCAGTAACTTTTGACAGTGGGCAGTTAAACAGGTTGATTGAGTTATTAACTGGTGTATCTGCCAAGCCAGTTGTATCTGCTGCAGAGGGTGGGTTAATTAGAGCGGTAGATGATTTCTTAGCCACAGGAACATGAACCTAGATTTTGCAGAATATTTAAGTGATGANGAGTTAGCTAAGATAGCTCCTATGCTTGATAGGTTATCTATGCTTGAAAAGCAGAAGCTTAGTCAAGACAAGTACATGGATTTTGTAAAACGCATATGGCCTTCTTTCATTGAGGGTAGGCATCACAAGACATATGCAGATAAACTTCAACAAGTAGCAGATGGCAAGATTAAGCGTTTGATTGTTAATATGCCACCACGACACACCAAGTCTGAGTTTGCAAGCTATTTGTTTCCCTCTTGGCTAATGGGTCGTAAGCCGACAAGTAAAATTATACAGGCGACACACACATCTGAGTTGGCTGTAGGTTTTGGTCGCAAGGTTAAGAACTTGATTGATTCACCAGAGTTCTCTGACATATTTCCTGATGTGTCGTTAGCATCTGATGCCAAAGCATCTGGTCGTTGGTCTACAAATAAAGGTGGAGAATACTACGCTGTTGGTGTGGGTGGTGCGTTAGCAGGACGTGGTGCTGATCTTCTTATCATTGATGACCCTGTTTCTGAACAAGATGCTTTGAGTCCTTCTGCTTTGGATAATATTTATGAATGGTATACTTCAGGGCCAAGACAAAGATTGCAACCGGGTGGTTCGATTATCATTGTTATGACAAGATGGAGTGTTCGTGATTTGACCGCCAAAGTATTGAAGAAACAGGCAGAGGGTGGTGCAGATCAATGGGAAGTTGTAGAGTTCCCAGCTATATTTCCCGACACAGACAATGTTTTATGGCCCGAGTATTGGAAACGTGAGGAGTTAGAAGCAGTACGTTCTTCTATTCCTGTTGGTAAATGGAACGCACAGTATTTGCAGAATCCCACTGCTGAAGAAGGTGCGATTATCAAAAGGGAGTGGTGGAACATCTGGGAGAACAATGATCCACCACACGTAAGTTATATCATACAATCTTATGATACTGCATATAGTAAATCTGAAAGAGCTGACTTTTCTGCAATTACAACTTGGGGTATCTTTCAGCCAGATGAAGGTGAGGGCGAAGCAATCATACTTCTTGACGCACAGAGAGGACGTTGGGATTTTCCAGAATTAAAAGAAGTTGCACATAAATTATACAACGACTATGATCCTGATATGATACTGATAGAACAAAAAGCAACAGGTACACCATTGACACATGAGCTAAGACGCATGGGTATTCCTGTAACACCTTTTACGCCAAGTAGAGGTGCAGACAAGTTTACACGTATGAATTCATGTGCTCCTGTCTTTGAAAGTGGCATGGTTTGGCGACCTGACACACAGTTCGCAGACGAAGTTGTAGAAGAATGTGCCGCGTTTCCAAATGGAGAAAATGACGATTTAGCTGATAGTATGACACAAGCTATCTTGCGTTTTCGTCAAGGAGGGTTTATCATCACTCCAAGCGACTATGAAGATGATGAATATTACCGAGAGAAAAGGGAGTATTATTAATGGCATTTGGTGACTTTGATAAAAAAGCTAGAAAGATGGCTAAAGCAAAAAGAACAAAAAAATTTTTTGATAAAAGAAATGTTTTTGATCTTTTAGAGGGTACTAAAAGATTAACTTTACCATCAAATAAAGATAAAATGTTTTTTTTACCTTTTAATAAAGGTGGTATTGTAGCGAATACAAAAACAAAATTTAAAGGACATTTTTAATGAGTGTTCCAGAGTCAGAAAGCACGTTAGAAAATTTATTTTTAAAATATTTGTCACAAGGTTTGTCAGAAAAACAAGCTGAAAAAAAAGCTCGTGAAGAATTATCCAGAAGAGGTGATCCTATGGCAAAAGGTGGAGTTGTTAAAAAAAGAGTTAAGTTCGCAAAACCAAATAATTTTAAAGGAACTTTTTAAAAGGAGATATTATGAGCAGACTTAGTGATGAAATGATTGAAGTAAGACAAGAATTTTTAGATCAGTTTGGAGATACTATGGAAAGAGATAAAGCAGAGTATCTTTTAGATCAAGGTAGAGGTATGTCTGAAATAAAAAAAATAATTAGAGGTCAATCTTTAAAAAGAAAGAAACCTAAGAAGATGAACATGGGTGGTGCAGTAAGAACTAGTAATAATTTTAAAGGTCATTTTTAATGTTAAAAAAGAAAACACCTAAAGCTAGAGAAAGACGTAAAAGGCAACTTGGTCGTCTAGGTTATGGTGATGATTTAATAAAAGACATTATTGACATAGAGTTTGGCATGAAGAGTATGCACAAAGCACCGGGTACTCCACTACCGGGTAAAAAATATAACAAAGGTGGAATAGTGAGGATATTTTAATGGCTGAAATACCTTTAGGAGCAGGAGGACCTGCCGAAGATATACAGGAATTAGCAGAACAATTAGATATTGTTGAAGTACCAGAGCAACCGAATATAACAGAGTTAGAAGATGGCACTGCCATCATAGGTGAATTAGAACAAGAATCTGCTATGTTGGCTGAAGATGCACCTTTTGATGCTAATTTAGCAGATTTTATTGATGAAGGTGATTTAGGCAAAATATCAGGTGATTTATCTCAATCTATAAAAGATGACATATCATCTCGTGATGAATGGGAACAAGTATATAAATCTGGATTAGAATTACTTGGTATTAAATATGAGGATAGAACTGAACCGTTTGAAGGTGCAACAGGTGTCATACATCCTTTGTTATCTGAATCTGTAACACAATTTCAAGCACAAGCTTATCGTGAATTATTACCAGCAGGTGGGCCTGTTCGTGTACAAATCACAGGTCAAGAGACACCAGAAATAGTTGCACAAGCTGAACGTGTTAAAAATTACATGAATTACGAAATAACTTGTACAATGGAGGAGTTTGATCCTGAGTTAGATCAGATGTTGTTCTATCTCCCAATAGTAGGCTCAACATTTAAAAAGATTTATTTCGATCCTCTCCTTCAAAGAGCTGTTAGTAAGTTTGTTCACGCTGAAGATATAATAGTCCCCTATTCTGCGACAGACTTACTGACAGCCACACGTGTTACTCATGTTGTAACCATGAGTAAAAATGATATTCGTAAGTTACAATTAACTGGATTTTATAAAGACACAGATCTACCTGAATCAGATCAAAGTGCTACTAATTACACAGATATAAAAGAAGAGCTTGACAAAAACGATGGTGTTTCACCTTCATCTTATGATGAAGATTTAGTAATCCATGAGGTGCACACAAATCTTGATTTAATTGGTTTTGAGGATAGAGATGAAAGTGGTGAAGAAACAGGATTAAAGTATCCTTATATTGTTTCTATATTAGAAAAAACAGGTGAGATACTTTCTATTAGAAGAAATTATGATCCGAATGATACGTTGATGCGTAAGAAACAATATTTTGTGCATTATAAATTTTTACCGGGTCTTGGTTTTTATGGTTTTGGTTTGACTCACATGATGGGTGGTTTATCCAAAGCTTCAACAAGTTTACTTAGACAATTGATTGATGCGGGTACGTTAAGTAATTTACCTGCTGGTTTTAAAGCAAGAGGTGCAAGGATTAGAGATGAAGATTCTCCTTTGGCACCCGGTGAGTTTCGAGATATTGATGTCGCAGGTATGGATATACGTCAATCATTGATGGCGTTGCCGTTTAAAGAGCCGTCAGCTACATTATATCAATTATTAGGAACATTAGTAGACTCTGGCAGACGTTTCGCATCTATGGCTGATATGAAGATAGGTGAAATGAGTGGTGAAACACCTGTTGGTACAACAATGGCGATTATGGAACGTGGCACAAAAGTTATGAGTGCTATTCATAAAAGACTTCATTATTCTCAAAAACAAGAATTTAAATTATTAGCAAAAGTATTTTCACAAAATCCAACACCTTATCCTTATCAAGTGGGTATTGACCCAATGATAAAACAATCTGATTTTGATGATAGAATAGATGTAATACCTGTTAGTGACCCGAACATTTTTTCGATGTCACAAAGAATCGCTCTTGCACAGACAGAATTACAATTAGTTCAAAGTAATCCAGAAATACATGGTGGTTCGCAAGGATTGTATCAAGCATACCGTAAGATGTATGAAGCGTTAGGTGTGTCGAATATTGATCAAATACTACCTAGACCTCAACCACCGCAACCTGCAAATCCTGCAAAAGAAAATCAAGAAGCCATGCGTGGACAAAGATTACAAGCATTTCCACAGCAAAACCATGAAGCTCATATTGAAGCTCATTTAGCAATATTGTCAACACCAGTTGCACAAGCTAACGCGGCTATCATTATGACATTGCAAGGACATATCCAAGAGCACATAGGTTTTATGGCTGAGACAATGGCTCAAGAAGAGATAATGCAAAATACTCCGCCAGAGCAACAAATGATGATGCAACAAAATCCACAGATGATGCAACAAATGCAAGAACAAGTTCAAAATAGAGCAGCAGTTATTATCGGTGAGTTGACAGAGAAATATGCTCAAGTATTAGCTCCAGATGGATCAGAAGATCCTTTAGTCACTATTAGAAAACAAGAACTTGCTCTTAGAGGACAAGATATTCAAAGAAAAGCTGATGAATTTGATAAAAAACAAGATTTAGATCGTGAAAAAGAAAGAAATCAACGATTAGTTGACCAACAGAGAATTGACATTTCAGAAGAGGCGTTAGATGATAAAACACGTATTGCAGAAGAGCGTATACAAGCTCAAAAAGATATTGCGGTATTTAATGCAAACAATAGGAGAAATAAAAGTGGTTAGTTCTATTAGAGAAAAAATATATCAAGTAGAGAAAGAAAAAAAGGTTGAGAGGAGAAAAGCTAAAGAAGCTGTTAATAATCCTGAACCAATATTTAAAGAAGTAAAAGAACCAGAGGTTGAAAAAATAATTGACAGTGGTGAAGTAAAAGCTAAACCTAAAGTTGCTAAAACAAAATTAAAGAAAAAAGGCAGACCTAAAAAGGAGAAATAATTATGGCTAGAAGAGGTAGACCAAGATTATCAACAATTAAAATGTCACCTAGCTTTGATAAATATACAAGTAATAGAATAAAACAATTACAATATGCTTTAGGTAAGGGTGGTTTAACTGATAAAGATGAACAGAGTATTCGTGATGAAATTATAAAAATTCGAGATGATCGAGATAAGTTTGCTTTCAAAAAAGGTGGTGCAGTTAAGAAAAAATTAAAGCCAGTTCCTAAAGGTAACAAAGGTTTGAAAAAACTACCAACTCAAGTTCGTAACAAGATGGGCTTTATGAAAAAAGGCGGTATCGTGAAACGTGGCACATCTTCACAAATGACAGGTCAAGAATTCAAAGGTATTTTCTAGTGTATGATCGACCCGTTAACATTAACCACAGCAATTAGCGCTGCTAGTGCTGCCTATGGACAAGTTAAACGTCTTGTTCAAGCGGGTCGTGAATTTGAAGAAATAACAGAAAGTCTCGGCAAATGGATGGGTGCCGTTTCTGATATTGATAACATAAACAAAAACTCCAATAACCCTTCGACATTTGATAGATTATTTAATGGCTCTATAGAAGAAGTTGCTCTTAAAAGTTATTCAGCAAAATTACAAATACAAAAACAAAGAGAAGAACTTAAAAACTGGATTATAGGTCATTATGGCATGGCAGGATGGGAGAACCTACTGAAAGAAGAAGGTCGTATACGCCGCCAAAGACAAGAAGCTATATACGCTATTGAAGAACAAAAAAGAAAAATGAGAGATTACACTATCATGGGTATCGCTTTGTTTATAGGTTGTGCCTGTATTTTTTGGGGGATCTGGTTCGTGTCTGTAGCAGTTACATCAAGATAATGTTATATAGCTTAATATATTATTTAATTTTATTTATATGTGTTTTTTCTATTTTAGCGATTGTAGTATTTGCTAGAGACAAAGAGCATACGACTTGCAGATTAGCAAAACAACTGTTAGAAGATAAAACAAGAGTTTGTGTTTATGTTGGAGCAAATTACACGCAATGGAATGAATTTGTACCTATTGGTGCAGGTGAATGTCCACGAGAGATACAGTGTAAGTATAGACCTAATGAAAAACCATTTACGCTTAAAAACGTAATAAGAAGTATAAAGGATAGTTTTAAATGAGCAAAAAATTACAAAAAGGCAGTCAATATGAGCAATTTGACTTAGATGGTGACGGAATTGTAAGTGACGAGGAGCTCTCACGATCTGAACATATGATACGACTTGAAAACTCTGACAAGATGCAAGATCAACAACGTATGCTTTGTTGGGTTTCTTCTATATCATCAATCATATTAATAGTATTAGTTATGTCACCAGTGATACCAGATGCACGAGTTGAGATGGTGACAGCTTTACTTTCAACATATGTTGTGGCAAATTTAGGTATAGTCGCTACTTTTATGGGTACGACAGCTTTTACAAGGTCGAAAGAAAATGGTAAATGACATGGTTGTTAGTTGTATTTTTATCAGGAACAGTGCAGGAAAGTGTCTACTTCAGTGATTTGGATGCGTGTCTTAGAATTGCACAGAAAATTAGGTCGCAAAACTACGATCCTTCCCTCGCAGGGGATAGCAAAATTTGGGTTAAGGCTTATTGCGTTCCTAAATCGGTTCCGAAAAAAGAGTAAGAAAAAATGATGGAACAAACAATAAGTGATGTAGAAAACTTAACTAAAACAGTTAATTTTAACGAAGGTGGTGGCAGTGATGTTGAAGCTGGTATTCAATTCATCTATCATATGCGTGAACATTTAGTTGATATTGGAATTGCAACAGTATATGGTTTAGTTGTATATGCATTATTTTTATGGATTACTAAAACAATAAAGGGGTAGTTATGCCAAAAGACGCTTGTTATCGAAAAGTTAAAGCTAGATATAGAGTTTTTCCATCAGCATATGCTTCAGGAGCTATCGCTAAATGTAGGAAGGTTGGTGCAGCTAATTATGGTAAATCTTCTAAAAAGGCAAAAAAGAAAGCTACTGGTGGCGTTGTTAAGATGGCTAAAGGTGGATTTATTGCTAGAGGTTGTGGTCAAGTTGAAAATTCAAGGCGAAAACGTACTAGGACTTTCTAATGGCTGTACGCAAAACAAAAGCTGGTTTAGCGTTAAAGAGATGGTTTAAGGAGGATTGGAAAGATGTCCGCACGGGGAAGGCTTGTGGGAGAAGCAAGGGTGAGAAACGGGGTACTCCATATTGCCGCCCCTCAAAGAGGGTATCTGCTAAAACCCCAAAAACTGCGGGAGAGATGTCAAGCTCTGAAAAAGCCAAAAGAATTGCTCAAAAGAAAAGAATAGGTCAACCAGCAGGTAAGCCAAGAAGAGTTGAAGCAGCTAGGAGAAAGAAACGTGGCACGAAAAAAAGGTAGTATGAAAGGTTACACCATAAAAAGTGGTGATAAAAGACCTACTAAAAAAGGTGCAGGAATGACTGCTAAAGGGGTTGCCAGATATAGACGTGAAAATCCGGGTAGTAAACTTCAGACAGCAGTTACAGGAAAAGTTAAAAAAGGTAGTAAAGCCGCTAAAAGACGTAAATCATATTGTGCGAGATCATTGGGTCAGTTAAAACGAAGTTCAGCAAAAACAAGAAATGATCCTAATTCAAGAATAAGACAAGCAAGAAGAAGATGGAAATGCTAAATTTATGGGGGGTGTCTGTTTCTTTTAACTTTAACTAAAGAAAGGCTTCCTTTGATTATTGTTAAACAAAATGTGATAAATTTTTTGCAGATAAATCCCCCCACCAAAATAGGAGAGTAATATGTTAGGGAGCATAATAGGACCTATAAGTAGCCTTGCAGGAACATGGCTACAAGGTCGAGTTGATAAAGCGAAAGCCGAAACAGAAGTCAAAGTAGCTAGAGCTAGAGCCGAAGCGAAAGTTTACGAGACAGAAGCGACAAGTTCAATGTTGAATGAACAGGCTCTTACAAATCAAATGGGTGAGAGTTGGAAGGACGAGTTTTGGTCACTTATATTTGGAGCAATATTAATTTGCTGCTTTTTGCCTTGGACTCAACCATATGTTAAAGAGGGATTTGTATTCTTAGATCAAAATACACCGAATTGGTTTTCAAATATGTTGTATATAATAATAGGCAGCAGTTTTGGATATAGGTTTGGTAAACAAGGATTACAAATGATAAATAAGAAAAAATAATGGCTAAAAAGAAAGACCCAAAAGTTGGAACAGGTAAGAAACCAAAAGGAAGTGGCAGACGTTTATACACGGATGAAAATCCTAAAGACACTGTTAGCATCAAATTCGCAACTCCATCTGACGCAAGAGCAACTGTTGCAAAGGTTAAAAAAGTCAATAAACCATATGCAAGAAAAATTCAAATCCTCACAGTTGGAGAACAAAGAGCAAAAGTGATGGGTAAAACTCAGGTTGCTAGTATTTTTAGAAAAGGCAAAGAAGCTATAAGGAAAAAAAGTGGACGGAATAAAACTAGCTGAACATTTGTTAAAGAACATAAGGGAGCGTAAACAAGATTTTATGATTACACTCTCTAATGGCACTACGATAGAATCCATAGAGGACTATCGGTTCATTGTAGGTCAAATACGTGGCATGACTTACGCTGAAGAAGAAATAAAAGCCGCGATGAAAGGTATAGAACTAGAAGATGGTTAAGAAACTATTCGTGCCAGAAAGAATTGCTAACGCACGTAAAAAACAAGCAATAAGTATGGAAATACCTGAAGCAGTTAAAAAAGGTTTTCCAAAAATAGAAGATAACCCCAATTCAAAAGACCCTTCTAAATTAGAAGCTTCTGCTTTGGAAAGGCTTCCTCAACCAGTAGGATATAGAATTCTTGTTATACCCTATTATATGAAGTCACAAACAAAGGGTGGTGTTTACATACCTGATGCGACACGAGATCGTGAAAGTTTTGCAACTGTTGCTGGGTATGTCGTGAAACTAGGTCCAGACGCTTATTCTGATACTGGGAAATTCCCAACAGGTGCTTGGTGTTCTGAGAAAAGTTGGATTCTTATGGGAAGATATGCGGGAAATCGCTTTAAAGTCGAGAATTTAGAGGTAAGATTGATAAATGATGACAATATTATCGCAACAATACTTGACCCTAGTGATATTTCCTATGTATAAAAGAATTGGAGAATAATATGAATATAGAAAATCAAAATGCTGTAGAAGAAAACGAAGTAGTTTCTGTAGATGTTGAAGAAGCAGAGCAACAAACATCTCAATCTGAAATACCAGTTGTTCCGCAAAAAGAAGAACCCCGAACAGATGTTCAGGAAAAACAAACTTCAGAACAAACTGATGAATTAGAAGATTACAGTGAAAATGTAAAAAAAAGAATTAATCAATTAACAGCAAAAAGAAAACAAGCATTAGAAGAAGCTGATGCTGCTATGCAATATGCACAACAGCAGAAAAAAGAAAATGATCAACTAAAACAACAATTATCTAATTTAGATAAAGGTTATATTAGTGAATATGGCACTCGTGTTGAAAGTCAAACTGATCAAGCTAAAAAATTATTTAAAGAAGCTTATGAAGCTGGTGATTCTGAAAAAATGGCTGAAGCTCAAGATGTTATGGCAAAATTAGCTATTGAGAAAGAAAGATTGAGAATACAGAAAGCTAGATCAGAACAAGAAGTTCAACCACAACCACAACAACAAGAGCAACCACCTCAAAGACAACAAGCTCCTAAAGTAGAAGATCTTGATCCAAAGTTACAAAATTGGATGAAATCAAATACTTGGTTCGGATCAGACATGGTTATGACAGGTGCGGCTCAAGGATTACATCAGCAATTAGTTGGTTCAGAAGGTTTTGATCCAACATCTGATGAGTATTACGCTGAAATAGATAAGCGTATGAGAGATAGTTTTCCAAACAAGTTTCAGGATAAACGGCAAAACGCCCAAGCCGTTGCTCCTGCAACGTCCAATGGACGATCTGTAAAATCAGGGCGGAAAAAAACGGTAGAATTGTCACCGGGTCAAGTAGCTTTCGCTAAAAAAATGAACATACCTCTTGAGAGATATGCAAAGGAAGTTGCTAAAATAGAATCAAGGAGAGCATAATGGCTGAGATTGATAGAAAAAGTCGAGATTCGCAATCTCGTGAAAAAACAGAGCGAAGAAGAGATTGGAAGCCACCGTCTGCATTAGACGCTCCTGAAGCACCTGTGGGATATAAACATAGGTGGATACGTGAATCCGTCATGGAATATGACGATAAAAATAATGTCTTTAAAAGAAGGCGTGAAGGCTATGAACTGGTCAAAGCAGAAGATTATCCAGATTTTGATGCTCCTGTTATTGATGAGGGTAAAAACGCAGGTGTTATAGGCACAGGTGGGCTTTTACTTGCAAGGGTTCCAGAAGAAATTGTGGATCAACGCAAGGAGTATTTTCAAAATAAGACGCAAACTCAAATGGATGCGGTAGATCGTGATTGGATGAGAGAAAATAATCCTGTCATGCCAAAATTAAAACCTCAAAGAAATAGTAATGTTTCTTTTGGGANNAACCGAAATNTAAATGATGATTAATAAGGAGAATTCAATTATGGCAAATCAAGATGCCGCTTTTGGTATGCGTCCTGTNGGNAGAATAGGNGGTATGCCTTTCACTGGTGGACAAAGCCGATATAGAATNGCCGCNAATTATGGAACATCAATCTTTCAGGGTGACATGGTAGCTCAAGTCACTGGTGGTACTGTAGAAGTACACGCTGATGGTGGTACAGTTCCTATTGTAGGTGTATTCAATGGTGTTCAGTATACTGACCCAACCACAAAAGAGCAGGTTTATAAGAACTATTATCCTGCAAGCACTAATGCTTCTGACATTATTGCTTTCATCATAGATGACCCAAATGTTATCTATGAAGTTCAATGCAATGCAGCTTTTCCAGTTGCAGATTTATTTGGTAACTTTGATATTGTTTACACAAGCTCTGGTAGTACCACTACTGGTATTTCTGGTGCTGAGTTAGACGTAGCAACTGGTGCTACAACTGCTGGTTTACCTTTAAAATGTATTGACATTTCGCAAGACCCTGAAAATTCTGATGTTTCGTCAGATGCAACCAATGTGCACGTTGTGATCCAAAATTCTATTTTTGGTCAAAAAGGTGCAGGCTTAGCGTAGGAGGTAGATAATGGCGATAAGTAGAGCACAACTAGCGAAAGAGCTAGAACCAGGTCTAAACGCATTGTTTGGCATGGAGTATGATAGATATGATGCAGAACACGCAGAAATCTACGACACAGAATCTTCTGACAGAGCGTTTGAAGAAGAAGTGATGTTATCAGGTTTTGGTAACGCACCAACTAAAGCTGAAGGTGCTGGGGTCAATTTTGACACTGCAAATGAAGTTTACACTGCACGTTATACGCATGAAACAATTGCATTAGCGTTTGCTTTAACGCAAGAAGCTATGGAAGATAACTTGTACGACAGATTAGGTGCAAGATATACAAGAGCATTAGCTCGTTCTATGGCACACAGCAAACAAGTAAAAGCTGCGGCAACTTTGAACAATGCGTTTGACAGTTCATTCACAGGTGGTGATGGTAAGGAGCTTTGTGCTACTGATCACCCACTAGGTGGAGGTGGTACATTTAGAAATGAGCCAAGTACAGCCGCTGATCTAAATGAAACTTCATTAGAAAACGCTTTAATTGACATCTCAACATTTGTTGATGAGAGAAATATGATCATTGCACTACGTGGAATGAAACTTATTATCCCACCTCAATTACAATTTGTTGCTGATCGTTTATTAGAGTCAACTCTAAGACCAAGCACTTCCGATAATGACGTAAATGCTATTAAGAACATGGGTATGCTACCAGATGGTTATGTAGTAAACCACTTCTTAACAGATACTGATGCGTTCTTTATTAAAACTGATGCACCAAGAGGATTCTTACATTTTGAAAGAGCACCTCTTGCTACTTCAATGGAAGATGACTTCACAACTGGCAATATGAGGTTTAAAGCTCGTGAAAGATATTCNTTTGGATTTTCTGATCCAAGATGTGTATTNGGTTCACCGGGTGCTTAAATAAACCGAACAATTGTTAAAGGCGACTTTACAAGTCGCCTTTTTTTTTATATCTTTAAAAAAAACCTTAACTGCGTAAGCAGACAAGCCAAGATAAGGAGTTATATATGGCAAACACAACTTTTTCGAGTACCATTCGATCAAAGAGTGGTTTCAAAGTAATAAATGAAAGCTCGAC
>FUFK010066862.1_pt1 | contig 14898 bp, 17 predicted proteins | sample 1021851 | NCBI WGS metagenome assembly FUFK01 (sample SAMEA51879418, study PRJEB19060) | metagenome | reverse complement strand
TTTCTTCGGTTGTTCCACCAGTTGCTTGCGTGTACCCAACAAATCCCTTCGTCTGTGAAAGAGGTCTAGCGGTTGTCAAAGAAAAGTTAGTGCCTAGCCCTTTGATCTTACCCTCAGCCCAACTAGTGGGATTCCATAACTCTTGAGATGAATCATAAGTAAAATCGCTAGCTACTATATTGGATTCAGTCTGAAAAAATACATTTACTTGTGCTTCAACCTTGGATGTAACTGGTGGCTGAAGGTCAAAGTATTTATGTTCAATAGTTAAACCAGCAGCAGAATCAGTCTGAGTTGTTATGCCAACAACTCCTGGGAACTTGAAGTCCACCAAGCGTTCATAAGAATGCACCAAGTTAGGATTAGTACCNACGATACTGTTACCGTCCTTGTCCTGCATAGTGGTGACGGTGATTCTTTTTAGACCAAGAAAATTATCCGTTGATCTATTGATGATGGGGCCAGTCGTAGTCCCTTCCGTCACAAGGAATACTTTTGTTTCCTGTTGGATACCCTCGGAAACGTGACGAGTGCTTACGCTTAGTGTACCCGCCTGTATGTAGACTTCCTCTACTCGTCTAAATGAATCCGTGTCATCAATCTCATATGACGATAAAAAGCAACGTACAGCCGTCTCAGAATCAATCTGGTGATCTATAAAACTAGTTCCGACTGTCTTTTGGAAATCAGTTCCTTCCTTGGCTATGCTCTCTCGTGTAACACGACGAAGACCATTGAGTTCGTAGTCAACCGTATCGTCTTTTACTTGAACAAAACTACCGCTAAGGGTTTCGTACACGAACTGTACTATGTAGTCACCACCTTCGACACGACTTCTGTTACCTGACTGAGCAGCAACGAGACGCATATTTGGGTACGTTGCCTTGTGTCTTGGGTCAATCCCATCTACACTCATCTCCGCTGATGCCAGCGTACCAAAGTCAGCAAATATACGATCCTTGTTATCATTGAACCAATCATTACGAGCGTTCAATGGGATCATATTGAAGGTTAAACGAAAACGATCATTCTGTAGTTTTTCTACAGAAGGATTACCGATGACCTTCAGTCGATTTGTTCTGTGAGATGCACACATTAGCTAGTTGCAATCTTTATTACAGCAAAGTTTAGCTTACAGGTAACTCCGTTAGCTGCTGAGTTTGTTCCATTTTTAATTGTTATTTGGCAACTATTGTCTTGCGACATCAGAAGCACCAACCGTTAAGTTTGGATGTCCATCTTGAAATGAAATGATGATTATATCAGTTGCATCAATAAATGTGTTATTAAGGGTAAATGAATCCACCTGATTACTGGAATAATCATTAGAAACACAAGTAATNACNCCACANATNNNATTGAGAGTAACAGCCGTGGTGATGCTTGTTGTCTGTGTAACAGTTCCACCATTTCCTGCACCATACCCTATGCTATCTGTAGCCAGAACATCCGTGCCAGTTACCGCCGCAGCCGTGCTTCCACCAATCGTCGTTCCGTCAATAGCACCACCGTCAATATCAACTTTACTTATATTTACTTCACCTGTTCCATCGGGAGTAAGATTAATATTCCCATCAGTATCGGTGCTTGTAATTGCATTGCCATCAAGTTTTAGATTATCAACCCTAACGTCTGTAGCTACTGAGTTTGTTCCAATCGTAACACCATCAATAGCACCTCCATCAATGTCAACTGAGTTAGATGCTTGAGTAGCTATGGTTCCCAGCCCTAGGCTTGTTCTAGCGGTCGCGGCTGTTTCGTACTGAAAGGCTCCTGCCCCTGTCGCAACAATGAACTGACCATCGGATGCGGGTGCAGACAAAGCACCCAGGTCATCAAGAACGTCTTTCTGTTCCTGCGCCCCTAAACTTGTTCTAGCCGCCGAAGCAGAGGAGGCATTTGTCCCGCCATTTGCTACAGCTAATGTTCCTGTGATTGCACCACCGGGCAAGCTGTCCAAGGTCAAGTCACCAGTATGGTTAGCTCGGTTGACCGCTGTGCTTAGAACTGAACTGGTTGCTGGTGTCGCATCAACCTGATGAACACTCAAGAGCGTTGATAGCTGTATCGANGAAACACCATCAGGAATAATAACTTCAGCGTGTTCCCCTCCCGGTAGAGTTATATCATATGTTGTATTCGTATTCGATGCAGCAGTCCTGAAAACAGTCAATGAACCAGCACCGTTTGCGTCCGACAAGGAAGAGACGGAACCCCGTGCAAATACATTGTCACCGTGCGTTCCGACATCCTTGAGTGTAAAAGTAATTGTCTGGTTCGCAAAATTAGCATAACCAGCATCCTTGAGATTGTAATTAACTGTTGTTTGCGCCATAGTATTCAGCAGTCCCAGGCCCTGCGGCTCCAGTAGTTAGCGGATAGTTTGCTCTTAGCTCCTTTGATCCCTGCGCTCCTTGAGCAATAACTTTTCTTTCGAGCGGGGATGTTTTTCTTGATAGTCATATTGGCATCGCCAAATCGGATGAGTTTTTCCTTGCCGCCCTCGCAGCCCTTTACAACGAACTTCTTCCCGCCCTGGACTTCACGGCGGGGTACGTTGCACTTCATCTTTGATTTGTCAGCCATTAATTAAAATTTTTTAAATACTTTTCCAGGTATCGGAACTTAGCTTCGTGGTGCAGCAGTAAATCCATCTGGCTTTTGATTCTGAGTTCGTGTATCTCTTGGATCTTTTTCTGTTTTCGGATGTCCTCTGATAATAAATAAAAAGATACCACGACTGCTATCCAGAGGGTGGTACTAATAATTCGTTTACGATTTTTCTTTTTAAGCATTATTTGCTGCGTACCTTGGCTTTGGGCGTATTGGCTACGACTGTTTTCCCTTTGGCTTGCGCTCGTTTTTTCTTCTTAGCTGTAGCTGCTCGTTCAGCTTTTGTAAGGCTAAGTGCCTTACGTTTCGGTAAGCATCTGTCCGGATTTTTCGGATTCTTAGAAGTTCCGCAAGGGCCCTTAATTGATCCATCGGTTCCTATCCTTACCCAGTTCTGCTTGAGCCATTGTTGTAGTTGAGCCACTAGCGTCCCTTTCGTTTGCCGCCCTTCGCCTTCTTGGCGTAGTTCGGGTCCTTGCAGTACTTAGAAGCAGCAAGGTTTGCGTAAGCACTTGGGTAGGTATCAAATGTACGTCTAGCCCAGGCTTTACCTTCCGGGCATATCTTACCTCCGCTTTTTGCTTTTTTTGCTGGCATCTAGAATCTTCCTCAGGGCTTTGGCTTGCCCGGCGTGAGCCTTGGAAGCCTGTTCTAATTTCTTAGCTACGTTTAGAATTTTTCTTTCCATTTTTCTTGGATTCACGCAGGATACGAAGATCCGCAGCGGTTATTTTTTTGCGGGGTGGAGCGACAGCAGCTAGACGCTTCTGCTTTGGACTGTATTTAGAAAAAGGCATTACTTGCGCTTTTTACCCATTGGGCAGGACTTGCGTGTTGATTTACCTTTGGCCATCTTCTTGGCTTTTCCGTTTTTCATTTTTCCGTTTCCGTAGTGTCCTGGCATAATATTATTTCTCCTTATTTTTGTTATGGAAGTCAAAGAGGACTTTGACCTTTTCTGTTAATGTTTCGATGTTGTAATGCATCTTGGCTAGTATTATTACGAGTCCAATGAACCCGACGAATACTGGCCATAAAGCTGATATGATTTGTAGAACTTCATTCATTTAACCTGTGAGCTACCGAAGTAGAATCCGACAATGGCCAGAGCGGTCTGCCGTACTTCAGGTAGTATAACATACCCGGTAACTGTCTCCCACTTGGCTCCCTTGAATAGGCCGAAGAGGAAACTAAAATCATTCTGAATAGTTACGCCGAAGTCCGTAAAAGCTAGAACAAATGGTGCAGCGATTACTGCGAACATAGTGCTGACTACGATGAATCTACGAATCCAAGCACCACCTGCACCACCACGTTTGTCAGCAGCGTCAGCGGATGCGTCAGCCACCTCCTGCTTTCGGATGGTCTGCTCGAACAGTCTAGCCTGGTTCTGGGCTTGTTGAGCCATAAACTTCATAATGAAGCCAGAGACTCCACCGCCAAGCATTGCTATAAGTTCTGGGGTCATAGTTTTTTAATAATCTTGTAAATAGAGAGAACCATATACGTCAACGTAGCTATACCCACGAACAGGCTGATGACCGCATTGATCTGCTGTAACCCAATGGTAGCCAGAAAGCCGCCAGTACCTAGAGTAGTTCGTGAGATTACGTCCTGCATTATTCTTCCTCAGTTGGCCAGTTCACGTTGGAGTAAGGAACAAGGGCTGCTTCTTCGGCATCGGTTAGTTCGTGCTTGTAATCCACACGCAACGCCCAGTTGCCGTCAGCGGTCACCTGTGGTGCTGTAGCCCACTTGGTTCCTTGTCCTACAGTCCAGTAGGCGTAGCCGATACGTTTCCCGTTTTCGTCAGCACGAGCGATAGCTTCGTCCTCTGTGTCGTAGATAAGATATTGTTTCTCTTCCATATTAAGATAAAGTTATGCCGTATTCGTTGGCAATGTTGGTTTCGATAGTTGTTCGGTTCGTAGTTTGATTAGTTGCGTAAACAATCATTTCCTTGCATTTAATGTCCGCAAACCTACCATTACTGGACCCAGACAATTTTGCCCCAATTTGATAAGTACTCGACAGCCCGTAAGAGGTCGATACTGTATCTTCGACAGTTCCATCAACTGCAAGCAATCCACTAGGAACATCTAAGTCTCGAATCAGCGTTATGATTCCTGTATTTGTGTCGGTAAAAGTTGACGTACTATCTAACCGATGTAGGCCTGTATTGGTTAATGAAGCCAATTTATTTGAGCCTGAGAACCTCCTAATTGGGAACGCAATTGAGCTACCCATCAAACTCCTATCACCAGACGATGGTCCCGTTAATGTCATAAAAACTGAGATTTTATCGCTAGCTGCAACTTCTGCTGTTGTAAATTCTAAGACATCATTCGACCCATCGAACTCCAACTCACCAAGATATGAACCAGCACTTACAATCTTCGGCTCTTTCTCATCCGCATCAGCGGTAGCATCATTGCTATTACCTGACTGGTCGAGCCATTTATTTACGAAGCCGTTCTCGTCCCGAAGGGACATAGTAAAGTTACTAATTGAATAACCTACGTTAGTATTCCCCTCCAAGAAAAGCACAAACTTAGCATCGTTATCATTAGAATTTAACGATATTGTATTCCTTCCTTGGGTTATATCAAAATTATTACCCGCCCCGGTTCCGCTGAGGCTAGTTTTCATTAACTTTATTATAGGCGTAGCTGTACCCGTACCTAAGGTTAAGTCAGCATCAAAACTTACTACAACGTGTTTACCTGAAGGGACTTTGTTCTGTAACTCGATACCTGCACGAACATTACCCGCCCCTCCCATTATCATCGTAAAGCCATCAAGCCCATCTGCCGTAAAACTACTAGGGGAACCCGTTGTTCCATCAAGGAAAAAAGCTGTACTAGAAGAAAGACTTGTTCCGTCCAGAATCCCGTAGTGATTGTTGATGTTACTCTCAATCTTGAAGCGGTTGTTGGTCTGGTCGGAAGTGAAAATAATTATTTCAAACACATTGCCGTCGAAATTGTCGTTAGTTTGTGTTGAACCCCCAATTTGGTCGAACTTGTTATCAGTTCCATCGTCGGAAATAGGATTGTCTGAAGACGCTGCTCCGTTATGGAATGAGTTTATATTTGTGCCGTTTGATAAGGTTGATAAAATCTTTTTAGAAGTATCGCTAGTAAAAGAAAACAATCCATCGGAGTTGTTGCTTCCAGCAGCCTTGTTCAATAGTTTGCCAGCAAAAAAACCTATTCCTTTTCCTGATGTATTATCACCAAGGAGATTTGGAAAATCGCCTCCTCCCCCAGCAGAAGTTTGACTTGTACTGGCTACTAAAAATAAAGAATGTTCATTAGCAATAGATATTTGCGAATCTACGTTTAGGAGGTCATCTGTACCATCAAAATCCAAATGGTCTTTGAGATTACCACTCTCAGCAATCAATGGCTGGTTGGCATCCGTTGTCTGTGTAGCATTATTGGAATTGCCTGATTGGTCGTACCAAATAGCAACTGCTGCATTTGTTCCTGATATAAATGCCTGTAGAGTGGATTGATTTCCAGAAAGCACTTCTGTTACGATTGAATCATTGCTTACTGTATCGTTTGTATCAAAAGCGACATCAGCATCAATGTCATCAGATGTCCTACGGATACGGACAGCGGGTCCTGTGTAGTCCGACTTGACCTTGCGGAGGCTGTAAGCAGCAGCAGAAGTGGCTACGTCAGCAGGAAGCGTTGTCTCCTGCTTGCCGTTTGTCCAATCAGCTAGTTCATTACCGACCTCAGTCGAAGTGAACTTACGTTCCTCATTATCAGCATCCCGACGGACGTTGACCACCTTCGGGTCACCGCCAGTTAGACTACGAAGTGAATACGCAGCAGAAGCCCCGGAACCGATGTTCAAGAGGCTTTGCCCAACCCTGTTCAGGCGGGGCTGACGACCGATTGCCTGATCCAGACTGATGTGCATATTAGACCTTGTGGAGAGCTACTAAGCCTGTGTTGACTTTAACTGATGTAAAGTTTCCGTAAAGGATAGTTCCAGCACCCAGCGTCTTGCTGTTTAGGTTATCTGGAGCGGTTCCATCTGGATCAGTTACATTAGTTGAAACAACCGCTGCTGAGGAACCAAAAGTAGTATCCTGCAAGCATTGGATTGCTCCAAACGAACCAGAGGTTGTTACATCAGAGCTGCTAGTGGATACAATGATTGATCCAGCAGAAGAGAACTCAAGGGCGTTGTTGCGTGAAGATGCCATAATGTTATTATATCACGGGGGTTATCGAGATTGTCGTGAGACGTAAGTTGAGAATCGTTTGTTGATTGTTGAGTTATTAGAACGGATGTCGATCTTCTCTAACTCCAGGGCTAGATAAGTTTTTGCGACCTGCTCCTCAGCTATGGCTTCTTCTTGTTTGTTTTGAACTCGCAGGAAGTCAGCGTAAGCAGAGTGAGCAATGAAGTTAAAGAACTCAGCCGGGACTTCAGCAGTTGAGTTATAGTAATCAGTTGTAACTGCAAACGGAGTGAACTGCTTCTTGTATGTTACAAAAGCGGTATTATCCGTAGTGCTAATTATGTTTAGAATATTAGCCCCGTCAAAATCTACAAAAAAGTCGTACTCAATGGCTGAGTTATTCAGGAAGGCTTTTTTGCGGTGAATCCGATTAAAATCACCAATGGTATTCCTCCCCGTCTCAGCGTAAGGTATTAGCTGTTTATCAGTAAACAAAGGAGTACCCGCTACTAGGGATGCGGTTAAATTCCAATTCAGGACTTCGGATGGGTTTTCTACGGACGAAGCACCCGTTAAAATTGTTTCCACAAGCACTGTATCCCCACCTCCCGGTTCATAAGAAATAGTGCCATCGGAGTTCAAGCTTATATCATTCCCGGATTCTAGTTCCCATCTGCTGTTACTTGCATTTTTGTATAAAATAGTTGAATTACTGATTCCCGTAGAACCTTCTGTTCCTTGATCTAGATTGTAATATATATTAGTTCCTATGACAGCCCCTGTCCCGGAACTCACAACTCCAAACAAAGCATAGTTGCCGTTCGATACACCGGACTTATCATTACTCGAGCTTCCTGCCGTTAATCCACTAATAACAATGGACGCAATATCTCGCTCCTCGGAGGAGACTAGATAACGAGGCCAGACAGGGCTTTCATCAAAAGCCTCCTGGAACCTGCGGTTGATAAAATGCCGAAGCTGTGTTTGTTCGTCAGCCGCTAATTCTACGGCTCCGATCATATTGCTAACTAAGTTGAATAAATCGCCGTAGGTTCTGTTCTGCATTATGCTTTGTTCGGGCTGAGTTCAGGGAACTTCTTGTTGTAGTACTTTAAAAATTCTTTAGAATGAACGGTCTCGTGACCGTACTTCTGTGTGAGTCGAAAGAACTCACGGGCCGGGATTGTTGCAACAGGTTTTCCTAACGTTGGGTGAGTCGTGCCTCTAAGCCCAGAGGATTGTTTAGCTGCTTGTTTGACTCGTTCCTTTTCTGTTTCTTTTTCTCGCTTGAATCCCGTAACGATCTCCTTCATAAAGGCACGATCAATTTCACCATCGGAGTACCGAGGTAGATTCGTGATTATATCCATAAAATAAAGGAAGGGAGTGGCCGCTACGCAGCCACCCCCAACCAGAATCAATTAGAGACGAGCCATCTCGAAGAAAACAGTAATGCTTCCTTGAGTCAGTTCATTCAATGAGTAAGCGGAACCACTACCAGCGGCAGGAGTAAAGAGCAACTTGAACTCTTTTCCATCGGCTGTGTATAGTTTACCATTTACTGTGTTTGCATCTCCACCAGCAGTGAAGTACGAGCCATCATTGAAGGCGTATGTAACTTCAGTATTATCAACGTGAATCTGAGCAGCACCGATGTAACCAGCGGCGGTGTCATCATCACCAACAGTGATAGTTAAGCTTTGACCAGCACCGCTATCGTCAAAGGCTTCATTCAGTTTGAAGGCAACCTTTTGTACGATTGCACCCTGGGGGATGTCGTAGTCAATGGAGTGAGTTGCATCATCGGCTTTTGTTCCGATAACAGCGGATGCAAAATCACCTGATGTAATGGTGATAGAGTCCGTGAAGGTTTGTGAACCTGCTTCGTTTATTGTTAAGCGTGGCATAATATTATATCTCCTTTGTTAATGATTAGCTGAAGATTTTGCCGTGCGCACCGGGGTGGTAAACACCGAGAGTCAATGCACAGTCAACGAAACCACGCTCACCGCCACCAAGATTTGGAAGGCGTGTAGAACCCATAGGGATCAACTCGTGGACACCGTAGTACTCAGGATTAACAACATATCCAGTATAGCTGGACTGCGTAGAAGGCATACAATCTGGATTAGCGTTTACAATCGAAACTACACCGTGGTCTGATTGATACAGATCAACAGCAAGTTTGATTTCACCTGAACCACCATCATAATTGACAGTGCGAACACCAGGGTTTGAACCGTCAGCGGTATCAAAACCAGTACGAGCGAAATCAGAAATATCCCGGCGAAGTGCAGTATCAGCAACAAGCATAAGATTGTTGGTGTTCCCTGTAACCGTGAAGATAGATGTGATTAGCGTATTAAATGCGCTTTCGGTGAAGTTAGTACCAGCGTCCTGAACACTATCAGTAGGTGTACGGAATGTAGCAGGAACATCAGTAGGAACACCAGCACCACCCTTATTGGCAGTTGTTTCCAACCATTGGCCTAAGCCACGCATAGCATTAACTGATCCAGCACCATCCTCAGTCGAGGGGGAGTTGTTGGAGCAGAGTGTAGCTTCGATGTCACGCTTGAGTTCACGGATTGCTTTAGCTTCAGCTTGAGCGATCTTAGCAGGACCAACGGAATCAACAGCTTCCTGTAGATCGGAAACCATATAGTCACGGCGGAACTTTTGGATGCGGTTGCCAAGGCGAGCACGACCAGAGAACTGATCGGTGAACGCAGTTACGTCAGCACCTTCAGCAACACCTGTAGTAACAGGAGCGGAAAGAGAATCAACGGTCCACTCTACGTTAGTAGCGGAAGCACGTTGTCTATCAGCAGAAGAAAGGACTGGAGTTTCCTCAGGGGCAAGAATTGTCAGAACATCTGTCAAGTCTTCCCGATTGGATACACCTGGACCTGTATTGGTTGTATCGAATGTATTTGAAAAGGACATTTTAAATAAGTGTAATTAGTTATCTGTTAAGCATTTTGAGTTTGCGAAGCTCTGCGAAATCACGAGCGTTACCCGTCTGTTTAAACCTAGCCTCAAGATTCTTGATGGCTTTGGCTGTTCTTGACGCAGCTTTTTCGGACTTGGCTGATCCGGGAGTACCGGTTCTAGGGGGATCTAATGTAACGGATGACTTGCTTTCTGCCACGGGCTTGCGTCCGTAGATGCTGTTTGTGGCGTGAGCAAACCAGTAGTCCAACTGAGCCGCTACTTCGGGGGCTTCGCGCTTAACGATCTGTTTAAGTTCTTTAAAACGCTTGTCTCCGACAGTAGCCTCGAATTGTTTACGGAGGTCATTATCTTCCCCTTCCAACCATTTAAGTTCTTTTTTAGCTCTCTCTCCGAACGCTTCGGTGAGTTGCTCGCCCTCAATTTGGGCTTGTACTTTTGATAGCTGGTCAGGAAGAAAAGTTTTCTGCGCTTTACGGGCTTTTAACAAAGCCTGGCGTACTTCCTTCTTCGTCCAATCCTTACCTTCAAGTTCGGCTACTACATCATCCGGGGAATACGCATCACTCTCAAAGAGAAGATCCTCTGCCCATTCGACAATGCCCTCGATCTCGGAAGCCTTTTCCTGTAACTTATCGACAGTATCTAAGTTACTGAAAGGGTTATTCTCGACTCTCTTGGCATTATCAAGGGGATTATCTTTATCCTTGAGTTTAGCTTCAAGCTGTGTAAGCCTTTCTTCAGCAGCCTTTCTTTTGGCTGTCAGTTCGCCGAAGCGAGCAACAGCACGACTACCTAGCTTATCAGCCAGTTCCCGTAGATCCTCCTCGGACATATCGTCCAAGTCCAACTGTGAAAGAACATCCTCGGACTCAGTACTTTCGGTTTCCTCGGTCGTCTCTTCGCTTTGGACTTCCTCGGTCTCCTCCAGTTCTGGCTCTTCGGTTTCCTCTGTGGATTCCTCCTCTGTCTCCGTTTGCTCCGGAGCCTTTGGTGTCATCTCACCGATTCGCCGCATAGCAAAATCCGTGACGGATATATTAGTATTTTCCACTGAACTTGGTTCTGCCTCAGCGATAGCAGGTGCGATTTCGTCTGTCATAATTTTCCACTCATTAACGCCGAGCGATGGCGATGGGCGGATTATAACACAAGGGTTATATAAACTCCTTGAACCTGTCTCTTAGTTCCTCCCAGCGGGCGAACTGTAGTACTTGGTCATAGGTAATAATACGACCGGACACCTGCTGAATAAGCTCCGTTGGGGCTTCGTGAAGTTCCTCAATCGTCTCCTCTCGGAGCTGGTGAATCATTGCAATGAACCGGGCAAATGCCTCGTGGTTATGCATCATCTTTACATCATCTTGGATACTCATAAATTCTGCGTATCAATATCACCCATCTGTGCGGGTGCTGTACCGACTCGCCCGATCTGAGCGTTCTGTGCTTGCTGAACCTGGAAGGTGTACTGACCAGCGTACTTCTGGAGACGATCCGCAAACGCGGGATCAGTCTGTAGACGCTGTGCAATGTCGGGCTGCTGGGAGTACTGCTGGATTACTTGGATCGCAATCGAAGCTCCAGCGGGACGAGCAGGTTGTTCGATACCCGAATAAATCTTAGAGAGATCGTCAGTAACACTTTGAACCACTTCTTGTTGTGCAGTTTCGACTGGCTGGAGTACTGCGTCAGCCATAACTGGGTCAATCTCAGCCGCCGCAATATCAAGCAGACTATCCACGTTAAGACGGTTATTCGCATTGAGTTGATTGAGTTGTACAAACTGAGCCAGTTTGCTTTTGACAGTTTCTGGGTCAGTGTTCTGAACATCGAAGTTAATAAGAATATCAAAGTTTTCATCAGGATTTCCCTTGGTAAAAGTTAGTGGATCAGGTGTCCCGGTTACCCGGAAAAAGACTTCATCAGGTCCAAAACGCTGGAAGCATTTGAAAGCCATACGCAGGACTTCTGCGGTGTGGCTGAGGAACTTGTCCACCAGGAACTGTTGACGAATTTGACTAATGTTTGAGTTCTCGTCAAGCCCTACTAATCGGTCAGCCTGAGTCTGTTGGGTCTGCTCCATTTCGAGGGAGCCTTGATTGTATGCGGGGGTCGGAGCGAAGTCCAAGTCACCCTTCCGGCGATACGGGATCATTCTGCCCGGTCCCCAATCATTCGGGGCCTGCCCAACGGGGTGCAGAATCGGAGGTAGTGTAGCTAGGCTGTTTCTGTCAATCCTTGAGTCCCGCTCGACTTTAACTTGATTCTGTATCCCCCGAAGGACAGACGGAATAGTGTTCGTGTCATAAAGACGCTTGCTGTCCTCGGACAACTTGGTAACAACGACAGGATAATCTTCGTAACCGTTCAGAAGCTCGAACTTTGCATAGCCCTGAGCCATCTCATTGCCGTCAAAGTCCCGATGAAATACAGTGCAGTAAATCCCTTCCGAGCCGTCCTCTTGGTCAATTAAACGCTGATACCCGTAGGTAATCTCAATGAGTTCTTCAGCCTCGTATGCGTTATCGGTTAAACTGATAGAACGGCGACCCTCTTGTTCCCGCTCGATGCTATCAATGCTTACACCCCGATAATGCTCGATGACATAATCCACGAACCCTTCGTCCCAGCCATCAGTGATAACTTTATTTTCGAGTTCCTGCGGTGTGTAGTAAGTCCTCCAGAAACAGTACGGCGCACGTTGCGGGTCAGTTACATACGGGGGGAAGAAGAAGTCCCCATCGGGGGCGAGTGTTTTAACTTCGGGTGCATTGATCTGTCTACGAACTATGGGCAGTTCAGCCTCCCCGTTTTTGCGTAAATCCTTGAGGGCTTTCTTGGCTCGCTTGGGAGTTGTACCTTCAAAGGTAGCGATCAAAAGCTCCACAAGAGCTTCGTCCTCCTCGCCTGACTGGATAGCAGCCGATACCTCTGGGCTGATCTGGGAGATTTGCTGTAGACTTAGGTTCTGCAAGAAGCGGCGATCCTCCCGATGCCACCCGACATACGAGATCAAAATACCACGCTCAAGCAGATAGTTCGCCCCTAGTTCCATCTCACGATAGAACCGAGGAATGTACCCACTGGATACCATCCACTTCAAGAACCCGGAAACCAGTTTACTGCGAACAATGTCAGAACTCTCAACCGGGAACGCCCGGACGTTTGCCGCGCTTCAGGGATGACATAAAGAGGGAGACAAGTCTCGTTATACGCTCATCAATAACGTGGCACTCACTATCGGAAGCACCCTCCCAAGGGAAAGCATCCGCTCCGTGCTTGCGGTGGTCACGGCTTTTGCCCGGCCAGTAGTTACGCCTGTCATCGTATGATGTACGGCACAAGTCAAAGTACGCCTCCAGTTCCGTGACGATCTGGTCGTAAGCGTATCGTAAAGTTTTGATGTCCGGCTCCTCAGCCAAATAGGTCAAGGATTCCGAGATTGAATCATTCTGCATCTTGTTCTGGATTGAGCTTTTCTCTTACGCCTTTGATAAGCGTAGTAACATAAGTCTTGGATACGCCGATTCTATCACACAGGTTGAGGGATTTCACCGGTACGCCGGATTCACCCTTTAAATACCTGCATAACATCTCCCAAGCAATCAACCTATCGGTCTGTTGCCTGCACCAATCCTTGCGGAGAGTGATGTCCTCAGGATTTGATGTAACGATATGTGATTCCACTTTCATCTTCTATAGCCTCAAAAGTCATCATTTTGCCGATCATTTTACCTTTGTAACGTGCCGGGATGAGGACTGGAACCTTTTTGCCAATCTCCTTGCTGTAAACATAGTTGTATCTTTGGTTCGGGCACTCCGCTATGGCATTTCCCTGATAATGCTTCGGTGTGATCTCATCGATCATCATTGAGTTCTCTAGGATCTCTTGACCGCTCTCCCCGATCCAAGTAATTTTACCCCTCCCGGTGACTTCACTTTTGGGCAGTTTTTCGGTGACTATCTGCATAGCCTCCTCGAATGGAACATCGTAATGCTCCGCTAGTTCCGTTAATCGCTTCTTTGGCATTTGTACCTGTCTCCTGTTGTTGAAAGTTTTTGATAGAGCTTGCCCCTATCAGTAACCCCCTTGGTTTCTCATTGTTGTTTGCATATCGTTGGATGCAAAGTAATCAGGGCCGTAGCCCCCGTTCGACATTCGCAAATAACGAATGACATCAAAAAAGTCCTTCAGAGCTTCATCCGATTTCCCTGATGAGTTATAATTGATCACGCTTTCGATCAAATTACCGCAGTCCTCGTGAATATAGCAACGGGGACGGTTCGCTTCATCAATTTCAAAGTTCGGGTTATAGAAGAACCACTCGTCCAGAGCAGTCGCTCCAATCTGCTCAGTCTGCCCATCGGATGCTATAAAACTCAACCCGTAGTCATAGAACTTGGTAAATAGGTCAACATTGTTCTCGTTCTCCTTAGCAAAGAACCTAGAATCCCCAATCCTTTCAGTTACCTCGATCCCTAGCTCCTCCTCGACCTCCTTGAAGAGTTCGCAGTACATCTCGACATCGTAACCAATCTTCTTAGCCGCTGGACCGTACCGCCACTTCGGGTCCCCAAATAAAGCCCACTCCCCGTAGGTCGCCCGATCCGGCCACTCCCTACGAATAAATATCTCCTCGTTCTCGCTTACGCCCGCCCAGATAGCGACATAGTTCCGGGCGAAGGCTGGGTCAACAACTTGATACCAAGTTAAATCCTTGCTGTCAGGGAATACTTGTCCGTACTTGTTCGGCTCCTTGGACAGAACATTTACTTCTGGGCTGAAGTTCGGCAGCAGAGAAGTCATTGACTTCGTTGGTAACCCATAGGCACGAACCATAATCTGGTCCTCGCTTGAGTTTCTGAGGTCCTTTGCTATTCTCTCGTACCCGCCGAATGGGTTCTCGTCGGAATGAAGGTACACAATCCCGGCATCACGCTCAGGGCTGTACTGCTTCACAGGAACCTCTCTGTCTAAAAGTTCTGCCCGCCTAGTCTCCAGCGTCTCCGCACCCTTCAGGTATTCAGCCACGAACGGGGTGTACCCGTCAATAGGAGTAAATCCTAGGATCATCTTACTGTTCCTGGTCGCTAGACGAAAGCGGAGGGTATTGACAAGTGCTGCGTCACCC
>FUFK010054676.1_pt1 | contig 14898 bp, 21 predicted proteins | sample 1021851 | NCBI WGS metagenome assembly FUFK01 (sample SAMEA51879418, study PRJEB19060) | metagenome | reverse complement strand
ACTTAGTTCATTACCATTTTTAGCAAGCCCATTTCCAGCAGTTACGTTACCACTAGAAGAAAAAGTACTATAAGCAAGGTTATCAGTTCCAACGACTGCTGATCCCTTATTATTCGTACAAACAAAACCTATATCGGCGTTTGTAGATCCTTGCTCAACAAAGGTGAACATTCCAGCAGCATCAGCATTAGCAGCCAAATCATCTGTTCTTACCCATGAACCAGATTTGCAAAGATATAATCCGTTCTGGGTTGCTGTACTTTGATCCTTAACTAAAACTCTTTCATCAGCAGAAACAGCAACACTATCAATAGTCTGTGTTCCAGAAAGTGTAATGTTTGCAGTAGTAGCAACCTTAACACTGTCTTTAATATCTAAACCTTGTGCAACTCCATCTACATAACCTTTGTTTGCAGCATCAGTATCGTTTGTAGGGTCTGCTAATGCTGTTATCTTATTGCTGTTAAGACTTACAGAATCATCAGGAGCGGTAAATTCATTTAACTTTAATAAATCTGCCGCAACCAACGCTCGAAATGTAGGAGCAGCAGCACTTCCAGTTGTAGGGCCAGCTAAAATAGTATTTGGAGTTCTTGTATCTGTCTTGTTAAAAAATCCACCAGAACCACCAATAACAATAGCTGTAGTTGCCCCACCAGAACCATCATCACCAAAACCATAATATAGTTTTAAATCGTTTGCATTTTCATTAAAAGCTATTTCTGATGGAGCCAAATTTGTAGGTGCGCCAGCATTTCCACTCGCTGCTCTCTTTTTAATTCTTATAGTATTAGACATGTCCTAAAAAAAACCTCCATTAACAAGTGTAAGTTTGGTCGTGGTAGTATCTGCCTTTAATGTACCACTAGATGAGTCAAAATACACTAAAGAATCATTAACAGCATTAGTTACATCAATGTTAGTCCCAGTTGGCCCTTGTTGCCCTTGTGGGCCTTGTGGCCCTTCGGTAGATACACTGATTACTGTGGCATTACCTTCCGTAACTGTGACAGTATTAGTAGTTTCATCAACTGTAATAGTATTCTTTTCTTCAGTAATTTGGACGCTATTCATGCTGTGTACCCCTCTGAAACATATATAGTACCTTCTAAATAATATTCTTTTTCACCAGATCCGTTTGTAAGCAGGACATCATATTTTAACTCATTAGGAGTAAAAGTTGCTGTCTGAGTATCTGTTAATGAGATTTTTACTGAACCAGCTGATCTATCTGTATAAGTAACTGAAAATGTTGCATAAAGAGTAGTCCTAGACTCATCATAGACTTGAGATGCAACAGTAAAGCCAGTTAAATCTATTGGAGATCCTGTAGAATCTTTAAATAATAAAGGGATCGAATGATCTGCCCTTCTTTGAAGTGTAAAATCATAAGTTGCTGGTTGAATTGCCATTTAACTATATGGTGATGAGCCAAGTATATCAGTTTTCCATTGTGCTTTTAAAGAATCTGTATCTGAAGCAGCAGCTATACCAGCATCAGCAGGTGCATCTCTTAACGCTTGTCTTTTTGTTGCTATATCAGTTGTACTTGTTCCTGCTTCTAAAGCTTTTGTAAATTCAACATCAAGTTCTTTAAACTTCTCTTCTCTTGCAGCACGAATCTTATCTTTGTGAATTTCTCTGGCTTTTGCCATGTCAACGCCGAATCCCATAGTTTACTCCGTATAAGTCCAAGCGTTTCTAAAACTCCTATCAGTAGGAATTGCAGATTTATCTACAGTATAAACTGTCTTATTACTAGGACAAGTTTTTTGTTTAATTTCATCTAAAGTCAAACCACAGTTCATTATGGGAGTAACAATTGAAAGCCCTCCATCATCTCTCGTGAAAACAAATCTTTTATCAGAATCAGCCATAGGTTTTTTATTTTAGTATATCTTAAAGAATTTTAATCTCCAAAAATCGCTAGGTTTATTATTGGTGCGTCTACAAAAGATCCACTAGGTGAAACTGAACCAACTCTAAATTTAGTAGTTGTTCTTGCAAAGTCTTGGTCAAGATTATAAACAGCACCATTTGATGTGTTGTTTGCACCTCCTGACGATCCTACTATACAATAATTTGCATTAGCTACTACACCAGAAGTCATAGTAAGTTCATATTTACCAGTATCCTTATCTTCTATTCCAGCAATATTAAATGAATCTCTTTCTGCTATTGTCCCTGTACCATTAAAATTAATCCAAGCTTTTGCCCTACCTTGTGCAATCTCTTCAGTTGTTGAACTATTATTACCAGAAGTATCTTTAATATTTGTAGCTTGTAAATTTGTAGATGTTAATGTTGACAGTCCAGCAACAGTTGTAGCAGTTGCTCCTAAACTTATCGCAGTAGAACCAACTGTAACAGATGAATTTGCTAAATTACTGTTTGCAATTGAAGAAGCACTTGTTAAAAGTGTTCCTGTTTCATCAGGCAATGTAATAGTTTTATTTGAAGATGATACTGTTGAAGGTGCTTTTATTCCTACATAATGTGTTCCATTACTTGTTAATTCACTAAGTCTAATTTCTTTTTGATTATTTATTGTTATGCCATTTTGGTCAAAAATTATATGTTCTGCTCCACTAGCTGAAAAACCTAAAACATTTTCGGATTTTCTAAAAAAACCTAAATCTGTATCTCCGTCAAAACTTATTGCTGGTGCTGAAGCTGTACCAGCATCATCAGCAAGAAAAGCCCCTGTCATTGTGCCACCCGCTGCTGATAAAAAACCAAAGTTTGCTTGGCTTACATTACCAAGTTCAATAAAAGCTGAGTTAGCAGCATTTCTTATTTTTAATAAATTACTATCTGTGTTTATATGTAACTGATATGCAGCAAGGTTAGCAGCCCCAGAAGGATCACCTGCAGCACTGTTAACAGTTCTAAGAGATTCAAATATATCTTTCATTGCTGTTCTTACAGCAAGACCAGTACCATTATCAGGTGAAAAATTACTTGAACTTTCTTTTCCAGTTGAATTTACTCTTGTCATTTAATTAAGCTCCCTTTCCATATCCTAACGCTTGAAAAGTAAATTTTACATCAATCACTGCACTAGATGAGTTCTTAAATACTATTGTAAACCCTGTTCTTGAAATAGCACTCAACTCATAAAAGGCACCGCTTGGCATATCCTCTGGAGCTATACTTATTGACGGTAAAAAAGCAGTAGTTGATCCTCCTATATCACTTGTTCCTGTAAAAAATGGCTTACCGAATACAACAGCAAGACCACTTGCACTGGTCGTTGATTGTAAAGGTGTTGAAATAATATTTCCACCTGATTGATATTTATTTTCTGTTCTCGATGGCAAAAAAACATCAAAACCTAGTTCTGTAAATTTTATATTTTCATTAATGTCTACAGAAATTAAATTACTTGTGAATTTAAAAGCTCTTGCACTAAACGAACCATTAAATAAATTTTGCGCTGTTGTGAAACTTGAATTATCTTGTGATGTTTGCACTTGTAATTTTGCTTTTAAACGATCACTGCCCGCCCCGTCTACACTTTTTCTTGCATCAAAATCAGGAATAGAATCAAATTGATCTGATACAAAAAATCCTTCACTAATTATGTGTCTTTTTATTCTTATATTTTGATAAACAGCATCAAAATCTAAAACAGATGCAAATTCATACGAACCTGTAAGATTTGAGGCTGGATTAGTAAGCTGCAAAGCATTAGATACAACACTTACATTTGTTTTGTTACCACTAAAGTTAGAATTTTCTCTAAAATCATTTCCACTTGCATTTTTTAGCTGTAATTCATCTACCATCTCTGGAAGTGCTAGTTCAACTTTTGCTTCGGTTACTGAAAACCTACCTCCTAAATCACGAAATTTTAAAGAATAAGTTCCTGTTAAGGCTGGCAATATTACCTCATTAGTTGCTCCGTTAATTTCTTCATTTAAAACAATTGAGTTTGCAAATGTAGCTGAAGATAACGTGTTAGGAGAGTGCCTTACTTCACAAACTCCTCCAAATTCAACATCTAAAGAGGTTGTTTTAGTCCATGATAATCTTACTTGTGAATTATTTAATGGCTCGATTTCAAGGTTAGTTGGATTTTCAGGAACAGCAGTAAGACCTAATGTATCAACAGTTGTTTCAGTTGGACTAGCACTTCGTTCTCCATTTGAATTTATTGTATAAATTTGTATTTTATATGTTCCAGCTTCAGAGGGTAAAATTTCCACCTCTGATTCTTGTGTATTGATAACAACAGGGTTTTCATTATCTTTTATATAAATTAGCTGATAACCAGATGCACCCTCTACAGATTGCCAGTCTATAAAAAGTTTCGGAACAGGTCTATTATCGTTCAATACTATGATTTCTTGAATTGCTTTTGTTCCATCTGATCCATCTATTATTTGAGGTGATGGCAACAGGCTTGTAATAATATTTATATTTTTTGCTGGCAATTGTTCACCATCTTCAACTGCGGCATACTTACCCTCATTAAAATTAACAGCAGCGATTGTAAATGTTTTTTTTGCATTTTCTTTTATATTTACAACTTTAAATGCTTGAACTGATATTTCACCAGATTCGAGAATAAAAGGGCTATTTAAAACAGGAGAAGATGTAAAATTTCCTGACACTTGTACTACATTACCTGTAACATAATCTTCTATTGTTTTTGTCTCAACAGTGCCATCTTCCAACATACAACTTATTTCTGGGTTGTCGGTTATTTCTGGCAAATTTGTAGCTGCAGCATTATCTAAAGTTATTTGATCTATATCTGAATTGCCCTGACTAGAGCCAACTGCTTTAACGAGACCGCCTCTTCTAGTTGATGATTTTACTCTATCTGCAATACCTATAATATGACCAATTCTTAAAACAGAGCCAGCAGCAATATTTGTTTCAAAAACAACTGATTCAGTCTGATTTTGTTGCGTTTGTAAAAACCATTTGCCGACCCTTTGTGCCATACCTCTTGAAGTTGTGCCGAAAGTATTGATCGTTTTTGTTTGTGTACCATAGTTTGCTTTAGCAGTGCTATCTTCTACAGTCACATAATCTATTTCTTGAGTACTTAAATCAAAATAAGAAACATTGATAACATTAAATCTAGTTTTTGAAGATGTGCCAGAATAAACAAAATCTCCATTTACTACATTTGCATTGTTGAAAACATAATCAAAAGATAAAGCACTTGGATTTGCATGGTCTTTTGGTGCGTCTTGAGCAATTTTTATCGTGCCTTCCTCATAGTAAGGTATTGCTCTCATCACAGAACAAATATCCTTAATCAATGCCATTGCATCACGCCTATTATTAATATTTACATTTATTGAAAAGCGTGGTTCTTGTCCGCCATCACCGTCATCTACCAAAGCAGAACAATAAGTACTAACGCCATAAAAAGTATATGGATCTAATTCAGATTCAGGAATCGCACACCCACTTGTAGCGTCTGTCAAGAGATCATATAAAACCCAAGCAGGGTCACTTGTCCAAGCTTTATCTGTTTTAAAAGTACCATTGAAAGTTCCGCTATAAGTCAATCTGCCAGTTGCTAACTCTACCGTTGCATTATGAGGAATTTTTATAAGTTTTCCTCTTACCCTGAAAAATCTTGCTGGAGTACTTTGGAATAATTCAGAGCTAAATCTTAATGCTGAATATGCAATATTTGGATAATTATTTGGTTCTCTAATAATTTGCCTTATTTCCCCTAAACGCATTGTATTAAAAGTATTTTCATCACCGACATCATTACCTCTTTCAGCACTTACTACTATTGGGAAAAATGAACCAGATGCACCTGAAGTATTTGTGTTGTATCCACTTAATTCTCGTAAATCAATACCATAATCTCTGTTATAAGGGTTAAAACTTTTACCAGTTATTGTTTCATCAAATACTGTGATAGCAGATCCATTATTAGGATTTACTTTTATTATTACTTGAACAGAAGTCGATTCTCTATTACCTGTCTCTGTATTTAATTTAAAAAACTGATCGAATTTAATTTTAATTTGAACTGTATCGATGTCTGTGCTTGAAATAGTCCCTGATCTTGCTGTAGCTGAACCGCCTACAGGAAAGCTACATTCTTGACCTTCATCACCTGTAACTACCTTTGACCTTTGTGATTCAGCAGCAAAAAGAACTGTATTATTTGCAGTGCCATCTTGAAATTCAAATCTTAGCTGGTCACTAGGATAATTAAATTCAGATGTATCTGGGTTTGTATTATCAGCATCAGTTTGTAAAACAGCGGTTTTATTTAAAAACAAATCTTTGAGAAAAGCATTTTTATAAGCAGTACTTGTCTTATCTGTAATACCAGCTTTACTTGCAGTTGCACTTCCTTCAATTTGACCTTCTCCAAGCACATCAACAACAGTACCAAAATCAATAGATTTTAATTTGTCTGATGGTATTAAAGCATCAACTATTATTCTTGATAAATTTCCGAACATAACTTAAGCAGTATTTACGACTTGAAAAGTATCAACCGAAGAACTTACAACTGTACTTCCTACTAAAGTTTCGCCATATATTATGTTAATCGGAACACCTTGTTTTGTATTATTTAAAAGACCTGTAAACGTATAGCTAGGGTCTTGTGGATCTTCTTGTCTTGAAGCTTGAAAAGGTTTAGGCGGTGGAGATATTAATTCAACAGCACCTTGTATTAACATTGATACGCCTATAGTGTTGATTGCTGCTAAAGCAGCAGAACCTATCTTCAGTCCTGCAATAAAACTAAGTGAGCCTTTCTGTAAAAGTGCAAGTGCGCCTCCGACAATAAAATTTATAATTTCACCATGAACAACTGGAATTATTTTAATATCACTATCTGTATACATATCGAATAAATCTTCAGTAATTCTTATATTTCCAGCCATTACACAATATTCTTGATCTTTCATATGGTCTTTAATTCCTTTAAAGTTTGCAACTAAAAAACTAAAAACTTTTCTAGGGCTGTCAGCGTTTATCTCAAAAGTAGACTGACCAACAAATTTTCTTAATCTGCCATAAATAGTTAATTTAATCATTTATTTCAGATGGATATACAACAATAATAGACTCTGATTTAGGTTCCACAAGATAAAAAGGTAAATCTAAATACTTACAGGCCATTCTATCAGTATGGCTAAAGCATAATTCGCCATCTGGATGACTATGCACTATACCAAGAACTTCACCTTGATCTTCAGCAGCAGCATAATCTAAAGGATCAATGACAAATGATTTTGTTTTATAAGCTCTAGATATATTTTTACACTTGCAATAAGTTTCAACACCATCAAGATTAATAATAAGTCCACAACATTCCTCTGGATATACCTCTGTGGCATGAGTAAAAGCATCTGTAGCCCAATCGTATTTAGACATTAAATAAACGTACCAGCAGCGGGAAATAAGTCTCTTGTAACAGTTCTTTGAGGGATTAACCTATTTTCTAAGTCATTAGCTGCTGTAAGTTCAAATTGAACCACCTGTCTATTTTCAATAGCTTTTCTATCAATAACATATATCTCATCACGCAATCTATCTGCACTAGGAGTTCCAAATGGATTTGTGCCAGAGGAAAAATTAGCGTTATCTAAAGCAGATGCTAAAGGCATTTTTCTTGTAATCTTTGCATCAATTAAGTCATTATGAGGCGTAACTTTATTAACTATCGCCAAAAAATCACTCATTGTAATCACAGTACCAGTAGAAGGATTTTGTACAATACCACCAAGATTAGAAAATGTTATTAGTGGCCTTGTCAAAACTCCTGTGCTTTTCTTTTCAAAACCTTGAGTCTGCACTGCAACTCTTTGATATGAATTTGATTGAAATATTATTTCACCAAAAGAATTAAGATTTGCACCAGCATGAAATCTATAAACAGTAGGTAAACCCTGCGGGTTGCCTGTAGCAATATGTTTTCCGACAGTAAGCTCTAACTCAAATAGTTCAATAATATGACTAGGATTGATTTTATTAAGTTCAGCAAAAGGTATAGCCATTACGCTTCAAATACCTCCCTAAATATACAAGTCAATCTAACTCTATTTAAGTATGGAATTGTTCTTGGGAAAGAAGTGCAGACAAATTTTCGTGAACTTGATTCACTTGGCAATGTGTAGTCAAAAGACGCTCCATCATCTACTCTTGAATTTAAAAAAGTTATTGCTGTATCTGCATCAGTTTGAGAAAGTTCAAAAACTAAATTAACAGATAGAGGATTTTGATTAAGACCTTCTGTTAATCTTTGTTCAAAGCCGTCCCCAAAGGTTAAAACATTAACTTTTGGTTTTGCATCAATCCTAGTGTTATATACAGGATTTGATATTGGGAAAGTTGCCATTAGTTGAGTAAACCTCCTGATCGTTTTTGATTTATTATCTCAGCTTGTATAGCTGCGGCAAGCTGTTCTCCAAACTGGTTAGCATTAGCATCATCGCCTTGAACGGCAGTACCAGAAGCATCAACATTGACAACAATATTATTTGTAACAGACTCACCACCAATTTGGTTATTGGGAATTATTGTACCAGCTACTTTTGGCACAAACAATTCTGGCCCTCTTTCTCCAACAAGTGAAGCTTTGCCAATAGGAGGCCTGCCTCCTTTTGCAAAACCTCTTCCTCCAAGACTTAGTGAACTTGTATCAAATCCGAGATTAAAAACATCATCGGTAACTAAAGGTGCAGCACGACCTCCACCACCAAATAATCCACCAAGTGCATTTCCAAAGAAATTACCAATACCAGATACAGATCGTTGTATTGCAACTTCTATTAATTGTTGTTTCAACCTATTTAATACACCTGTTGCAGCTTCCGCTAATGATTTAGTTCCCATGACAGCATCAGTTAAACCTGATACGATTCCATCTTCGATTCCTTGACCTATCTCCATAAATTTTTCTTTTAGCCCATCAGTTCGGGCTATAGCCTCGTCAAGAATAAAAAGAGATGAATCTAATGTTTGATTAAAAGCAGTTGCTGCATTATTTGTTTCAATAATTTTTTCTGTTTTTTCTGTCTGTTTTTGATTGGCTTGTTCAATAATTTCATTTTCTTCAAAAGATTTTTGTCTTAATTTTTCTCTTTCTATAAATTGTTTTTTTAATAATTCTGTTTGTTCTTTTAAAAATTTTTTTGCTGCTTTTTCTTCATCTGTAAAAGCAAACCCTGAGAGTCTTATATCATCACCAAATTTTAATTTAGTTAATCTTGTGGCTTGAGCTTGTGCATCCATTTCAGCCTTCATGACATTACCTAAACCAATATCACCAATATCACCAAACCTACTAAATATTTTTTCAATTGCCACCACACCCTTTGTAGCTAAATCTAAAGCACCTTTTATTGCTGGTGATAGTTGAGAACCAATAGTTCTTGCTAAACTTTCAGTTGAATCTATCAGCGTTGACAGTTGTCCATTAAGGGTTGTTGCTTGTGAAGAAGCACCCTTAAAAAAGGCACCACCCTCATTAGTTAAATTTATAAGTGCTTGATTTACAAGATCAGCCCCAATCTTTCCTTGTCTTTGTGCTTTTTCAAAAGCCTCACCTTGTAAACCTGTTATATTTTTAAGCTCAGTTGTTATATCAACTCCTCTTTCTAATAACTGTAAATTTTCTTCTTGCTGTAATTTACCTTTTGCTCTTATCTGACCAAAGGCTGTTGCGATGCCTTGTAAATCTGCTCCAGTAGCACCAGCAACATCAGCAAGCCTTTTTGTGGTATCAACTAATTCATTAGTCTCAAAACCGAAAGCCTTTAATCGTTTTGTCTGTTCAATTAATTCACTACTTTTAAAAGGAGTGACAGCACCAAAGTCTTGTAATTCTTTTATTATTTCATTTGTTTTAGAAAGAGAACCAGTGAGGACTTCTAGACTTTTTCTTTGAGTCTCAATATCAGCAGCATTAATAAAAACAAATCTTGTGGCTCCAACAACAGCCAATATTTTTAGTAACGGGACAAGAGATCTATTAAGAGTTCTGAATCCACCTGCAGCAGCCGTTGCAGATCTTCCTGAGTCTCTTATCGCTCTATTTGATTTATTTAATCTATTTTTTAATTTATCTGTATTTCTACTTAAATTTTTTGTAGCATTATTTACTTTCTTTAATGGATTGATAGCATTTTGCGCATCAACTATTAATTTAACTGTTGATTGTGCCACAAATAAAAAAAGCCTTTATTATATCTTACCTTTTATTTGCCTTTTGACGATTTATTTCTCTTTTTTCTTTTTCATACTTAACTTCATAATATGCAGCCCAATATATAAGTTCTTCTTCTGTAATTAAAGAACGTAATTCCTGTAAAGTTTTGCCTAGTTCTGTTGCGAGAAAAAATTCAAAATTAATCCAATTATCTCGCGATATTATTTTTTTGCTGTATCAACATTCAATTGAATATCAAACATAAATAATTCAATTTCGTTTAAAACATTTTCTGGAAGTTCTCTTTGTAGGTTCGGCGCATCTGCGGGGCTAAATGCTTTTGAGCCGTCCTCATTTTCTGCGTTTTTACAAAGAAGATACGTTGATATTGTCAAGGCGTCATCTGTGCCTGCGGCTGATTGCGCGCGAACACGATCATCCCTTGTTAATGGCTTGAAATATAAATTAGCTTTTACAACGCCGTTGGCGTCTTTAAATTCGTATTTTCTTCTGGCTGTCATCTGATCTTTATAAGATTCAGTTAACAGATCAATAGTTCTTTTTTGCATTGGTTGATTAGTTGACTAATAAACTCAATGTATCAGATAGCGCTTGTTATGGTACCGCTTGTTATAAAACTGATATTTATTATTTGAACTTCACCAAGTGTCGCGCCATATTCAGCGTTTGTAATAATCCCCGCAAAACTAATTTTTTTCGCTGAAGTGTCTTTGTCAGGAAATAATTCAAATAATGCGTCAGCATTATCGCCTGTGGTTAAAACATCATCAATAAACGTTGTATAGCCTGCGCCTGTTTCTGATGGATTATAAAGAAGTTCTGCTGAACCTTCTCCCGCTATCAAACCACCGATATTAGTTTTAAAAGTATCGCCTTGTTTTGTTGTTTCCATCGTGTCCTTTGTTATAGACAAAGTCCATGATCTTGTTTGTCCAACGTCAGCTTCAGTGCCGCCCGCATTTTCAAACATAATTTTACCGACGTCACCCTTGATAGCCATAACAAAAAGAAGTATTTATTTTATATTAACCTTTTTTGAGTTTTTTCACATCTTTTTTTAATTTTTCTTGTGTTTCCATATATCGCCTACAACGACCATCCCAATAAGCAGGGTCACGGCGACCTTTTACAGCTTCAATTGCATCAAGCATTTTTTCTGTAATTTCCATTAAAGTTCCTCAAAAATTTCAAAGGTCATTCGCAATTGTGTTTGGAATTGACCTTCAGGGATAGGATTATTTATAACCTCTGGCCCTATTGGGCTATCAAAGATTACATTTGAAACTGTAATTCTATTAAATAAATCACGCAACCTTTTTCCTATTTTGTAATTATCGCCTGAACCTATTCCCTGTGGTGTAAAAATATTGAATATAACAATACCACTTATTCTGTTAACTCCACTGTTATTACCTAATGTTAAATAATTGTTTTCACCAAAACTTGTCAAACATTGCACAAAACTCGTAGTTGTATCGCTATCAAAAAACATATTATTAAAAATAATAGGAATAGTCGGGGCCGAAGAAAGTTCTGTAATTACTCTTGATTCGATTGTTGATCGTACTGTATTTAAATCTACTGCGGCCATCATTTACCCCTTATTTGTTTGTATAAATCTTGAATCTCATTTGCAAGTTCTTTTGCCAACAAATCAAGATGTTTTGCTTTCAAACCCTGTTTACTTCTATATGTACCACCCCAAGACGGCGGCAAACTTGTTCCAAACATAACAGGTTCAGCGTATGGAACATTATTGTGAATATAATATTTTTTCCTAAAATTTTCTTTTCCTAATTGATAATTTAAAGGCTTCGGAGGTCTTATTACTGTTCCTTTACCAGAAGAGCCGTATTTACCTTCTGAAGCTGGTGCGCCACTTTCTGCGTTTTCTCCTATTTGCCAAGAAACAGCAAGCCTTCCTGAGTCAACAGGCGACCCCTCTTTAACAATACGATCTCCCGTTAAGACAGTAACAGACAACAAAGCATTGATTTGTTCTTCTGAATAATCACCAATTTGATCAATTCGTATTTTTCTCATGTTCTTAAATAACAAATAAATGTTAATTTTTCATTTGCAAATTGATTAGTTTCCACTCTAATTATTGAATAAATTACTGAACCTTCTTTAATTTTGTCTTTTGTTGTGGGTGTGGAAGATAAGCTTGCTGCTGCGATCTGTATTTTTTTATCAGATGCCTTAATTAGTTGATTTACTTCACGCGCATTTATTTCTTCAATAACACCCCTTATAGATGTGTCTGTGATTGTTTCACCAACAACTCCTGTTGTTTTATTATATGACCCTGCAACCACTGATCTAAAAGTAATATCAGCAGAAAGTTTTTTATTTGTTAAAACTTTTTTTAAAGCTGAAGATAAACCCATTAGATTCTATAAGCGATGCAAGCGCCACTTGTTAAAGTAATACTTGTGAAAACTCCATAAATGGTTTGACCCGCAAGAAAAGTTTCAGAATCAATTGAATTTCCCGAATAATTATGCGAAGCCGTATTGATTTGTGTATCTTCTTTAAAAAAAATACTTTTAAATCTGCCTGTATGTGCGGCTGTGTCTGTAATTAGTTCTCCGCCAAGTGTATAGTCTGGATCTGCGTTGTACATAAGAAATTAGCTCCTTTTAATTGCGATGTTATTAGGCCCACTTATGCGTAAGCCTGTAAAATAGCGTTCAAATAATGGCGGAACGCGATCAGCGCCAATTGACCCATAAAAATTAGGCGTAACATTTACGGAGCCAACTTGAACATTTTTAAAATCTTCTAGTCCACTTAATCCTAATCCATCTTTATTATTATTCAAATAAACAGCTAATATTGCTTGTGCTTTTTTTACTTGATCTGGAATTTCTGTATCTGTAAAATAGTCTGTCGTTATACGAAAAGGAAATCCAACAGCATAAGTATTTATATATGTGTCTGGTTTTCTGACTCCTGTTCGTGGCCACTGTAAAGCCTGCGTATCTGTTGCCCGCGCTCCTAAAAAGCGCTCTCGATCAATTCTGATGGTTGCGGTAAATAATGCACGGTTTTTAGCATCATCAGTTGCAGAAGACCACGCTGTTACGTCATCGTCTTCAATTAAACCTTCGATGATTGCGTTTGCGTCTGTCAACGTCAAATAACTATTTGCTGTTGCGCTGCCTGCTGTTGCGACTATTGTGACCGCCATTTTCGACCTTAGATTTGGATTTACGTTTTTTTGTTTTTATAGGAATAGAAGCCACCGCAATGGCAGCTTCTTTTTCCCTTATTCGCTTAAAAGCAAACAATCCCACTAACTTGATGCACCCTTAAGAGCGACAAAATTAATTACGATTGCTTCACTCAATGAACCGCCAGAAACGTTTGTAACTGTGATTTCAAAAGAGCCTGCGGCGATTGCTGTTGCTCCTACCAAGTAAGAACCAGCAGTCCCGCCAGAACCATGATTAACAACGACAACATCAGTTGCTGCGATTTTATCGTTTGTAACGGTAAAACTTGCTTCAGCAGCTGCACCAAGCGCCGCGTTGTTCATTGTGATCTGACCTGACTCTGTGTTTAGAGTCACACCTGTTGTTTTGTTAGTTGCTTGGGTAACAGTTCCGCCTGTAGTTGGACCAGCTAGTTTTCCCGCACTAACTTCAAATAAAGATGGCATAATAAATTACCTCTAGTCTTGATTAGATACGTTGGTAATCCTTACGATACCAATGTTCTTTGTTTCGTAGACCTTCGACCAGTTGCCTACTGTTTCAAGTTGCGCTCTTGTTGGGTTTGTTGTAGTAACAGCCCACTTAGAACCGACAGGATGATATGTGTAATGTAAATCAATAGACATAGCATCAGACTTTGCGAGAATGTCGCGGTCTGTTTCTGTAGTTAGTCCAGCTTGCTCACCTGAAGCGACAGAACCCGCTGTGAAAGCGAATGTTGAATATTCAGTTGAAGCACCTGAACCTGTAGTTGGAACATCATCAGAAACAATAACTCTTAATCCCATAAATGTTGGAACTGTTGGGCTACCGAAAGCATTTGCAGTTGTACCAGAAGTTGCTGAAGCGTCAGCATCACCATTGTTGTCATAAATACGATCAATCGCATTTCTCTCAATTAAGTCATAATAAACTTTACTGTGCATTGCGATAGCTGTTAACTTGTCGCCTTGATCTCCAAGAATTGATCTTGCTCTAGCAATATGACGAGGTGAAAGCGCTGTTGGGCTATCGCTTGATTCGGAATCAACTGTTAATCCAAAGAAAGCTGAATTGCTATCGTTTGCATTGATTGAACCAAATACACCTGAAAGACAAGAGAACAAATCCTTCTGTCTTTGGTTTGCTATATAAGCACCAATTTTCTGCCCGATTGCAGCCATAGGATCAGAACCAGCCGCAAGTGCAGCTAAGTCACGCGCTTCATATGCTTTACCGCGATGAAGCACAACCCCAATTTGTTGATCGGTTGAGATTTTACTTGGTGTTAAAGATGAAGAATCAGAAAGAACTTCAAAATCGCCTGAAAGATTTGCAGAATAAAATGGGATTTTTACAAAATCACCACCTTCTGTTGCATTAAGCTCCGCCAAGGGTTGAACCACACCGCTAGCCAAAAAAGCATCGCGTTGTGTTGTCTGTTCGATAACGTATGGCGTAAAAATTTCAGGAATTATAATATCTGAGCGTAAAACCGCCATAGATAACTCCTATAAAAATTGTTTAGCAGTA
>FUFK010043539.1_pt1 | contig 14905 bp, 30 predicted proteins | sample 1021851 | NCBI WGS metagenome assembly FUFK01 (sample SAMEA51879418, study PRJEB19060) | metagenome | reverse complement strand
GGTCTATCGGTTGTGCTTTCGGATCAATTTCATTTGCATTTTTTATTTCATCCATACAATGCCACTCCTATCCAAGCTAGAACCACAGCGCCAGTAAGCAGCGCTATGGCTATGGTCTGTAGTTTAGCTTTCATCTGCTAGTCCCTGATCTTCTGCTTCTAAAAAATTAGAAAAGGTTTTGCATGCTTGCTGCATTGCTGTTGCAATCGCCATGTCTCTGCGATGCGGTGCAGTTGTAAGCATTGTGAGTGCACCTAACGCTCTCGCTAGGCTGACTAACGCCATTTCACCATCATGCTCATTTTCATCTATAAACTCTGACATAATCACCATTGCATCATCAAAGCTTTGGCTTGGGTCAAAATCTTTTCTTACTTGTGTTGCATATTTACTCATTGGTTTGTTCTCCTGTTCCTTTACAAGCTTCACACGTTTGCTTGTCTGTATCTAAATAACCGACATCACGGTTGAACCCATGAGGCTTGGCTACCTCTACAGTAACCTCACCCCACCCATCACATTCTTTGCAGTATTTCATTAGTTTCTCCCTGTTCTAAAACTTTAACATCTTTGATAGATGCTCTACCTTGCCATAGCTTTTGGGTTCGGGGTCATCGGGGTGCTTTCCGCGCTCAGATTTAAGTCTTTTATAATTGCCATAGCATAATCTTGCTTTTTGTCGTGCGCCTTCATAGCTTTTTGCTTCAATCCAAAACTCTACTTTCTTTTCAGTGTTGGGATTAATTCCTGAGAATTTGTATTTCATTGGTTCCTCCTTGTTATATCACTACTATATCATAAAGATATATTAATGTCAAGAGGTTTTTTTGAGGCTAAAACGGTGGTTCATCATCTGAGGCGCTTGGAGTCCATATGATACGAACCCCATGCATCTGATAAATATACTCACTTAAAATTCTTGACCACATCATCCACCAGCAAATTCATGTGATCTATGCTTTGGCAAATTGCCTCTATATCACTCAGCCGTACACTGGCTTGGCGAGTGACCGCTTTGAGTCGCGCTTCCTCTGCAAGATATGCAGCGCTTTCGTAAGCTATTTTATATTCGTCAAATTTTTTCATTGGTTTATCCTTTTTATCTGTTGACACATATCAATATGACTGATAGACCATATCATGTCAATACCAAAATTATATAAAAAGGAGATGACATGCAAAAGATAGAAACAAAGCAAGTGCTCTTACGACTGCGAGATGACGTAAACGCAGGTATGGATGCGCTCAAAGCAAGAAATCGCATGAGTAAATCAGTGATCGCTGAAAACGCAATCAGAGAATACTTGGCAAAGCATGATATAAACTTGACGGAACCAAAGGCCGACTAATGGTAAATAGTCGTACAAAAGGCAGTTCTTTTGAAAGACAATTAGCCAACGATTTAGAACTAGAGCTAAACATATCTTTTAAAAGAGACTTAGAGCAGTACAGGGCAAGTGAGCATGGCGATCTGATACCCAGCAATGATAACTTCCCATTTTTAATAGAAGCAAAGCGATACAGCAAAGGCGCTGTCGGTGGCTCAGCAGCTTGGTGGGATCAGGCAGTAGCCGCAGCTAGACGCGCTGATAAACTACCATGCCTAGTTTACAAGTATGATCGAAAGCCTGTCAGGTTTGTTATAGATGTGCTTGCAGCTTACAAGGCTGGCTATGAGTTTAAAAACGAACCGCCAGAGCACGGTAGGCTTGAAATGGACCTGCACACGTTTTGCTGGATTGTAAGGGAGTTGATGAATGACAACTAAAGTTGACTTAGAGATGAGCAATGAGGATTACCACGACAAGTCTCAGCACCCACATATTAGCTCCAGCGATATAAAAGAAATTGCTGCAAGTAGTGTACTGCATTGGGCAATCAAGCAAGACAAGCCGCGTAAAGAAACACCTGCAATGCGGCTCGGCTCTATGCTTCATAGCATGATATTAGAGCCAAGAAAAAAACAATATGTGCGTGGACTACCTAACAGACTGAAGCGTAAAGAATGGGCTGCGATGGAAGAAAAAGCAGCGAAACAAGGCAAGATATTGGTAACTGAAGGTGAATATGATGAAGCACAAGAGCTTGCTGCCATTGCGCTCGATACATGTAAATTATTGCGCGAATCAGTCAAGAAAGAAAACTTTGTTGCTGAAGCAAGCGTCTTTACTTACCTTGATGATCTTAACCTAGCTGTAAAGGCTCGGCCTGATGGGTTGCTCATGCCGACAAAAGAAGGTGAGCAAGGTATCATATTGGACATAAAGAAAACCAAAGCGACTACGCCAAGAGAGTTTGAAAAAGAAATACAGCGCTACTCGTATGATCTGCAAGCAAGCTATTACATGATGGTCATGCGCCAAGCCGAAATGCCATGTAACAAGTTTTATTTCATAGCTGTCAACGGCGATACTGGCGTTGCTACCGTACACGAATTATCAGAATTGTATCTCAAATATGCAGAAAAACGCATGTATGAGGCAATGCATAAACTTGTCGATGCACAAAGCACAGGCAAGTTTGACACAGGGTGGGATGATGTTAATGTTATTCACCTGCCAGCCTTTCTCGAAGATGAGCTAGGCGAAGAACCATTTTAACACAGGAGAAACCAATGGAAATATTAAAAAATGGCGATGTAGTATTTAAGAATGTAAAAGCACTGTATCCGAAACTTTATAAAACATTTGCATGGAATGATGCCGAAGGGCAAGAAAAACCATGCGATCCGTTAGACGATAACGCTGCATACAAAGTAAACTTTGAACTCAGCAAAGAAGAACTTGTTGAGTTCGATAAACTTTGCATGGAAGTTTACAGGGAAGCAGAAAAAACGGACCCAAAGAAACGAAAGTGGAAAGAGCCGAAATATATGCCCTATGACGATACTAAAGAGCCAATGGAGGGTAAGGCAAAACTTAAAGGTGCGTACAACGGCGAAGCCACAAGACCACCAGTGCAGAAAGATGCACAAAGAAATACCTTACCTGCTGATTTTCAACTTACTACAGGCAGCACCATTAATGTATGGGGCAAACTCTTTGCTTACAATACAGGTGCTGTATCAGGGGTAAGCTTTCGTTTAAGAGGCGTGCAAGTACTAGAGCTTGCTGAAAAAAGCGAGGAACCTGACCCATTTGATTCTACGGACGGATTTAGCGCGAGTGATGCACCAAAGCCTAGCGAAATAGTTGCCGATCCAACAGGCGGTTTGCTTGATGGTAAAGATGAGCAGCAAACGTCTAACGATTTGGATGACGAAATACCATTTTAGGACTATGGTAAAAAAAATGCCCCAAGCGGAGCAGTTCAAACGCTTGGGGCGAGGTATAAACCCTTGGTAAACCAATGACTAAAAACCGAAGGATTAAGTAAATGCTACAAGATAATGGGGCAAATGGCAATACCACCACAGCATATTGGGATGAGTGGTCAGGCAAGATTATAGCAGCGCTGGGTTTAAAAAAAATTAGTAATGAATGGCATGGCAGTTGCCCAAACTGCGGCGGTAAAGATAGATTCTGGATTGCTAACTATCACGGTGAAGTTAAGACGAATTGTCGGCAGTGCGAGGATTGGAAAGCTATAAATGAGATTTTAACTAGACAGGGGCTACTCCCAGAATGGAAACCAATGCAAAAAGAAGAAAAAGTAGTAAAGCTACCAGAGCCGACAGAATTACATCCTTATCTTACGCAAAAGCGGATCAAGCTACACAATGCCAAGATAGATGAAGGTGACATACATATCACCATTATAAACAACAAAGGCGAAAGAGTAGGCACTCAGTTTATAGAGCCAGATGGCAAAAAGAAGTTTAGCTTTCAAATGCCCGTGACAGGCAATTTTGCAGTAGTTGGCGGTAAAATTGAGGACTTTGCTTATCTTTGCGAGGGCTTTGCCACTGCGGCGTCTGTAGCTGAAGCAACGGGTAAACCTGCCGTGCATGCGTTAAACGCTGGAAATATAGTAGCCGTATGCAAGGCGCTGCAAGAGGTAAAACCAAATGCACGGCTTGTCATAGCAGGCGATAATGATGAGGCAGGGCGTAAAGCCTGCGAAAAAGCTTTTATAGAATGCGGTGTAGAACATATTTTGCCACCAAACGAGGGGCAAGATTGGAATGACGTTTGGTGCACAAAAGGCGCTGAAACTACAAAAAAGCTACTACAGCCAGTAAATGTATTAGACGAGGTTATATTTCCAGATCAGGCGCAAGTTCAGCTAAATACAAAATATATAGTAAAAAATTGGTTTAGCGAAAATACAATCTCACTTATCTATGGGCCAAGCAATGTGGGTAAATCTTTTTTCGTTACACATTGCGCTTGGCATATCGCCGCAAATGAACAATGGCTAGGAAGTAGAGTAAATGGTGGTTGCGTGCTCTTGCTTGCTACAGAAGGTGGCTATCTATACCAAAATAGAATTGTAGCGCTGCAACAAAAATATCCAGAGCATACAAATGTTAAGCTTGCAGTAAGACCTAGCCCAATAAATCTATATGACGCTGAAGAAGATATAGCAAAAGTAAAAGCTATCATCAGCGAACTTACAAAAAAGCATGGGCCAGTAAAAATGTTAGTCATTGATACACTCGCAAGGGCTACATCTGGCGGTTATGGGTTTGATGAAAATGATAACTCGGCAATGTCTCGATTTGGTGCAAAATTGGACGAACTGAGGGACGAAACAGGTGTTCATGTGTGTATCGTCCATCATTCGGGAAAAGATAGCTCGAAGGGCGCTAGAGGCGCTAGTTCGCTAAAAGCTTTGGTAGATACTGAAGTTGAACTTAGTCAAGACGAAGGGTCAAAAGTCAGGACCGCAAAAGCGACAAAACAAAGAGATATGGAAACTGGCTCAGAAATTAACTTTATACTTGAAATAGTAGAGCTAGGGCGAGACTCTGATGATGAGCCAGTGACAACTTGCGTTATCCGAGAGGCAACAAAAGACGAAATGGATGATGCAACGAACGAAACTAGGCCGCAAGGATCAAACCAAAAGCTGTTTAAAAAGTGCTTTATGCAACTTAGGGGCGAGCGTGTGGGTGGTGCCAATCCGACAGGGGCAGGGTTCCCAGAGGCACGAAAATTCTGGTGCATCAACAAAGAGGATTTAGAGGGGCATTTTTGCGGCAAAGTGACAACAAAAAACCCTGCTCAAACCTTTGCTCAAACGCTCACGAAATTGATCGAAAAAGGCTATTGTGAGATGAATGAGGGCAAAATTTGGATAATTGCCAAAGAAGGGCGTTTAAGCTCAAGTGAGGAGGTTTCACCATTTTAGCAAATGCTGCAAAAACAATAGGTTACAGGAAAAAACCGTGAAAAACCGTGAAAAACCGTGAAGAAATAGTTAAATCGGTTCAACTTCACGGTTTCACGGTTTTATATATAAAAATAAAACCGTGATAACTAGTGAACACGTTAAAACACGTTATAGATTTTGAGTTGGAGAGAATAAAATAAAATGGATATTTGGTTGCAGAAAAAAATAGATTCTGGAGAGGCTCGGATCGTGCCGCATGGTACGAATAAATTTAACAGGCTGCAGAGCTTTGAAAGCAAACTTGAGAGTATTGCAGATTTGGACGAATTGCGTGGCTTTTGGGATCGCTCGAAGGTGCTAGGGGTAAAGCTTCCAAGTTGGACCGACGAACAAAAGCAAGCGATGAAGTTTCGCGCAATGCAGATTAAAAAGGAACTAGGGCAGTGAATAAAACAATACGTGCAGAGTTGCTTAATGAAGCAAACAAGATTTTACATGGGCGGCGTTCTGAGGACTACGGAAGCATAGAAAGCAATTTCGGACAAATCGCGGCATTGTGGAATATTTACCTTGAGCGCCGCAAGAGCATAGAGCCGCATGACGTTTGTGCAATGATGGCATTGCTTAAAATTGCGCGGTTGTCTCACAAGCCAGACTATGACGGCGCTTTGGATTTGGCAGGTTACGCCGCATGCTATGCAGAGGCCGCGAAATTAGCTTCACCAGTGAGCAAAACGACAAAAAGCAGGGGTAAGGCTAGGAAATAAAAAAAGGCCGCTTAGAGCGCGGCCTAGTTGGGGAAATGGGTTGCTTTAGTTTAGTTTTGCTTTGGATTTAATTGAACAACGCCACCATTTAAACAAGCACCTTCTACATCTTCACAATGGGCGCAATCATTAACTTGAACCCACATCATCAAACGCGGTGCAACTAAATTCATAAAATGGACTAAATCTTCATTTGATAATGAATTGGTGAAATTAACTATTTCATCATGTTTTTGTTTTGTCATTGGTTTAGCTCCTATTAATTTTTTAATTCTGTGACAACAGCCGCCGATATAAAGCAAAGCCCTATTTCTTTTGGGTCAAGCTTACTGGCTATGTCAAAAGCATGTTGCAAGCATTCTTTGGCCTTGTCGTTACTTGGAGCAGTTGCAGCAAGATAAACGGCTAATGTAAAAGCGTCTGATGCGTTGTTGATTTCTATTTCATTTACTAACATTTTCTTTCCTCCATAGTGTTTAGTAGTTGTATAATTAGTTGATTAAAAAAGTGTGAATAAGCCAAACAAAGTGATGAACAAAGCCAACGCCCCTAGAACGTCAACAAGTTCTATCTGTTTGATGATTATGATTAGTTCAGAGATGGTCATTATGAGACCTCTTTAAAGTGTTTTATTGCTTCTCTGTATGAGCCAGTATAATAACCTAAGACTTCATATGTTGCCGCACCCCAAACATGATCGCCGAAATCTTGCCATGCTTTAATTGTGCCTGTTTTGATAACTTTAATAACTACCCAGTTCTTTTTCATCACGCCGCCCTCTCATAAAGCTTAGATGCGCTTAGACACTCTAAATCTTCTGCTATCTTGGTGAGATCATCACCAGTTAATTTATCATCCCATTTGTTTTGGAGGTGGTCACTCTCAGTAAGCACATATTCGCCAATAATATATGCAAGCATGTTCACAACTCGCTCTGGCTCGCTTAAATCTGTTGATACTTCCCCAAAGTTCAACTGTTCATAATCTTTGATCATCTCTATAGCGTCAAAGACGTGACCACCAAGAAACTCTTTAGCTTGATATCTACCTATGATAAAAAAGTCTGTGTTGCATAGCTCGTGGTGCAAGTCACAACCGTATGTGTCTATTCCGTAGTTATCGCTTTCTAACTTGTCGTGAATATCGTCTATTATACTTTGAAATATATCTTGCATTGGTTTTCCCTCCTATTAATGGTCGTGTTGTTCTATTTCTTTACCTTGTGCAAAGTTTAACAAGTCAGCAGCCAGTAACGCAGCTTCTGCTCTTGTTAACCGTATATTCTGGAAAATGTGGTCTAGTGGTGATGGCGTTGTTTCTTCTGCTCTTTGTGTTAGCAGTATACATGCGCCTGTAGACAGGCACCCTGCAAACCTTGTAAGCGAAACGCTTTCTGTTTTTGATTTGAGTTCTGTTGACATTATCTTGACACCTCGTCGACTCTTAATACTGTATATCCCCAATCTGGATTGTACCATTTGTCATGATTGCAGATTTGCTTAAATGCGCTTTCCGCATTTGTGGCGCATATATTATAGATAGTATCGCCAACATTAAGCTTTATTAGGTACTTATTTACTTGCATTGGTTTTCCCTTTCTTATTGTTTATACATATATATATAATAATGATATAATATAGATATGCAAGAAAAAAGAAAGTAATATAATCAATAACTTATAAAAAAAATTTATTGAGAAATGCGACACAGAACACATTAAAGCACAAGCCGCACACGGGCGCGCGCGAATACTACAAAAGGAAAACAAAAGCAATACTATTGTTTTTTATTGTTCATACTTAGGCAAAGTTAGTACAATTAAGAGCTGAACTGGCAATATTCGAGCCAGTTTTGGCAGTGCAAAAGCACTACATATAGTGCCTAATCAAGATATAGATAAACAAGCAATGCACATACTAAATATGGTAGTGTTTTGTTAACATAATAACTATTATACGAATTATCATATTGATATATTGCAATACATGAATATGATTCGTTTTTTCTGGTAGCTTTGCTTTGTTGACCCCCCCCGTCTAGCCCCCACCCCTACCCCTATTATTATTATACATTCTCACACACCAAATTTTGTGTTATGTTTTTCGCAGGGCTACGTTCTTCTCCATACATGCTTAGTTCTCCTCCCAGCTAGGCATTGCGTAGCCCCTCCCACGCCCCCATTGCTTTTGCAGCAATATCACAGTAATATTTCCGAAAAACAAATGTGGAGCATAGCATGGCAGGTAAGCCAATGAAGCGCAAAGCGCTTGCTGCGTTAGATAGTCGTGGCGGCCCAGAGGGGTTACAAGAGGCGCTTTTAGCAGGCAAGACAATTCCTCAGTTAGCGCGTGAGATAGGGTTAGATCGTGGGTATCTTCGCCGTTTGCTGATGAAGGATGAGCGTTACGCCCCTGCGATAAAGGAAGTTGAGCATTTGGTGGCTGACGCGCATGCAGAGGCAAGCTTTGAGTATCTTGATGAGGTGCATAAGCGCAGGCAGGGTGAGGTTGAAGAAGCCAAGGATGGCATTCGTGATGCAAGCGAGGCCAATGTTAGTCAGATAGATTTGGGCATTGCGAAAGGTTATGCCTCTCAGCATAATATTATGGCGATGGCTTATAATAGGCAAAAGTATGGCAATGCTGGGCAGCAGAATGTGCAGATTAATATTGGTGATTTGCATTTAGATGCCTTGCGTAAGATGAAGGTTGTGCAGGGTGAATGATTTAGCAAGCAATACGATGCTGGATTTTGCCCAGCGTTATGTTAAGGCACCTGCTTTGTTTGTTGAGGAAGTGCTGGGCGTCAAGCCATTGCCGTATCAGGCTGAGTTTTTGGATGCCATTGCGTCTGGTGAGCGTAAGATTAGCGTCAGGTCAGGGCATGGCACTGGTAAGTCAACGGCAGCATCTTGGGCGATGTTGTGGTATTTTTTGATGCATTACCCGAATAAGGTTGTGGTTACGGCCCCGACTAGCTCTCAGTTATTTGATGCTTTGTTTGCAGAGATGAAGCGTTGGATTAATGAGTTGCCACCGCATTTGCAGTCTGTGCTGAATGTAAAGTCGGATCGTGTGGAGCATAATTCTGCGCCGAGCGAGATGTTTATTTCGGCAAGAACCAGTAGAGCCGAGACGCCAGAAGCGCTGGCTGGGGTGCACTCTGAGCATGTAATGTTGGTTGTGGATGAGGCCAGTGGTGTGCCTGAAAAGGTATTTGAGGCTGCGGCTGGGTCTATGTCGGGCCATAATGCGACTACGATTATGTTGAGCAACCCCACGCGGAGCAGTGGTACGTTTTATGAAAGTCAGACGCGCATGGCTGATAGCTGGTGGACGCGCCGTTGGTCATGTGTGGACTCGCCTCTTGTATCCGATGAGTTTGTCGATGAGATGCGGTTGCGCTATGGCGAGGAGAGCAATGCGTTTCGTATTCGTGTGCTGGGCGAGTTTCCGCTTGCAGATGATGATACGATTATTCCGTTTCACCTTGCTGAGTCTGCACAGCACAGGGATGTGCAGGTGAGTGAGGAGACAAGCATTGTGTGGGGTTTGGACGTGGCAAGGTTTGGCACGGATAGCACGGCGTTATGCAAGAGGCAGGGTCCGATTGTGACGGAGATACGGTCTTGGCGTGGTTTGGATTTGATGCAGACTGTGGGTAGGGTTGTTGCGGAATATGAGGGGTTACCTGATAGTCGCAGGCCGAGAGAGATATTGGTAGATAGTATTGGCGTTGGCTCTGGCGTGGTGGATCGCTTGCAAGAGTTAGATTTACCTGTACGTGGTGTGAATGTTGCAGAAGCACCGAGCATGGGCGAGACGTATTTGAATTTGCGGAGTGAGCTTTGGTTTAAGACTAAGGGCTGGCTTGAGGATCGTTCTTGTAAGTTGCCGAGTAATGACCAGCTTATCGCTGAGTTGACCAGTATTAGGTATAGTTTTACTTCTAGTGGCAAGATGAAGGCTGAGTCAAAGGATGAGATGCGTAAGCGCGGTTTACAGTCACCTGATTTGGCTGATGCGTTGTGTTTGACGATGGCAAGCGATGCTGCGACTGCATTATCTGGTAAGTTTAGCTCTTGGCGTGGCGAGATAAGAAGGAACTTGCGTGGCATTGCCTAGTATTGAGAGTGATTTGCGGAGTTGGTCACGCGAGGTTTTGGAGCAGCCGAGTAAGTATTTGAAGGGTATGCCGCCTTGTCCGTATGCGAAACAGGCATGGAAGCAAGACAAGGTGATGGTTGTTGAGCTTGAGGATATTATTTTGCAGGCTGATAAGTATTGCTTTGATTTTGATGCGTTTGATAAGGATTTAGTTATTTTAGCGTCATATAATTTGCCTGATATGGCTGAGTTTGCTGAGTTTACCAAGAGGTTAAACCATAGATTTGTTGCGTTGCATTGTATGCAGTTTCATCCTGATTACGGTGCAGAGGATGCTGAGTTAGATTTTTTGTTTGATAATGAGTGGGAAAGCAGCATTGATGAGGAATATTGCATGCTGTTTATACAGGATTTGGAGCTTGTTATAAATGCAAGTGACAAACTTGATCCTTTAGGTTATTATGAGGCATATCCCAGCGCTGAGTATGAAGCGCTTGTTGTAGATAGAAAGAGGAGACTGACATGGCGATGAAACCCAGAGCAATGAAGAAAAAAGCTAAAACTAAGAAAAAGATGCGTAGATAGTGGCTGCTAAGAAAAGCAAGTCCTCTAGCCCAAAGCCAAAAAACCCTCAGCTTTATGCGAGGGTTAAGGCTGCAGCTAAGCGTAAGTTCAAGGTTTTTCCGTCGGCTTACGCAAGTGCTTGGTTAGTGCGAGAGTATAAGAAGCGTGGTGGTACTTACTAATGGCTAGGAAGCCGACAGGTGGCTTAACAAAGTGGTTTAAAGAAGATTGGCGAGATGTTAAGACAGGGAAAAAGTGTGGTAGGAGCGGAAAGAAGGATAAGGGGAGACCTTACCCAGCTTGCCGCCCTAAAGCTCAATCAAAGTCTGCTGCAGCTAAAAGGGCGGCCAAACGCAAGACGGGGCCAAAGCGAATAAGCTGGAAAACAAAGAAGGGTAAGAAGTAATGCCGATGAGTAAGTATAGCGCTAAGCAAAAGAAGCTTGCTGCAGTTGCAAAACCACGTAATAAGATTACAGGGGCAGATTTTAAGAAGCTTCGTGCTAAGAAGAAGGGTAAGAAGTGATGGCAGACCGAGCTAAGTTTTTAGATTTTCTTGACATGATTGACGGTGGTGGCGCAGGTCGGCGCGGTGATCAGTTTGAAGGTGGCGGTATATTTAGCATGTTGGCAAACCTTATGCCGATCAATCCGTATGGCTCTGAGGACCCGACACGGCGTAGAGCGAGAGATGCGTTTTATGGTGGTTTGCTTGGCGATAGCCCAGATACTGTAAGCGCTGCAGAAGCAGCAGCAACGCCTTCTGTTGTGCGCCAAGATGTAAGTGGAGTGAGGCCAACGGTAATGGTGGGTTCTATGCCTGCTGCACAAACTAACAGAATGATGGATGTAAATGTTGTGCCGACTTCTGGCCCCAGCCCACGTGTTGCAGAACAAATAACAAGGATGCGTAACGCGCAAAGAATGATGGATATTAATGCTGTTCCATCTATGCCAGTAGAACCAAGGCCATCAGTAATGTCTGAAGGCCCAGCACAGCCTACATCTAGGGGAGTTCCTATGGGGCCACAGCCAAAAATGCAGACGAGCATGGTAGGTGGCACAGGTTTTCAAGAAGGTGATATGCGTGGCAGAATTGACGGAACTATATCAGGCGGCGTAACTCCGTCAGTGCTTGGTAGCCCTAGTTTAAGACAGCCACCTATGGAAGCTCAGCCCATGACTTTTGAGGAGTTTGCTCAAAATCAGTCCATTTTGCCTAACGTTGGTTTAGATCAGTTAAGAAACTTATATGAAAATTATTTAAGTTTTATTCGCAGAAATAATACTATCGGAAATTTAACAAGATAATGCCCCGACAAAAGGCCATACGTAGGACTACAACAGGTAAAAGTCCTAATTACCGTAAGACAAAAGACGGCGCAGGTATGACCGCAGCAGGGATTAAGCGTCACAGGGCAGCTAATCCCAAGTCTAAGCTGCAAGGCGCAGTAACAAAGAAAAAGAACTTGACCGAGAAAGAAAAGGCAAGGCGCAAGTCATATTGTGCTAGGTCAGCAGGTCAGATGAAGAAGTTTCCCAAAGCAGCCAAGAATCCGAATAGTCGTTTGCGGCAAGCTAGAAAACGATGGAGATGCTAGATGGCACTTACAACATTTGCAGAACTTAAAACAAGCATAGCTGATTGGCTAAACAGGGATGATCTTACTGCTGTCATTCCTGATTTTATTACGCTTGCTGAGCATCAGATGGAGCGTGAAGTTCGGCATTATAAGATGATAGAGCGTAGTAATGCTAATCTTGACAGTAGATATAGCCAAGTGCCGAGCAACTGGCTTGAGACAATTAGGTTTACGTTAAACACAGGCGATACATATAGATTGGAAATGGTCAGCATTGATGATTTAAGTGCAAGACGCCAGACTAATCAGGATACTGCAGGTAGGCCAAAGTATTACGCGCATGTGGGTGATACGTTTGAGTTGCATCCTACGCCCGATACATCTTATGCAACTGAGCTTGTGTATTATGAAAAGATTGATCCGTTGTCAGATAGCAACACTTCTAATTGGNTGCTTGATACAGCCCCAGATGCATATTTGTATGGGTCATTATTGCAGGCTGCGCCTTATTTATCTGATGATGAGAGAATACCTGTTTGGAGTTCTTCTTACGCAGGGGCAGTTGCAAGCCTAAATAGTTCTAGCAATAGAACACGACAATCTAGTGGTAATTTAAGGATGAAGATAGCCGCTTACTAAAATTAAAAAAATGCGCTATAGTGTGGCGTAGATGCATCTAATGGAGTGATTTATGAGTTTTAGCGATACATTTGAAACACACGTTTTAAACTACGTGTTTACGACAACAAGCGTAACGAGGCCGACAGCTTGGTATGTTGGACTATTTACTGCTGATCCTACGGATACTGGGTCAGGCGCAACTGAAATAAGTGGCAATGCTTACACACGTAAGGCAGCTACATTTACTGTATCAGGCAATGCTGCAACTACTTCGGGTGCAATTGAGTTTACGGCTGCAACGGGTTCTTGGGGTACGATAAGCCACATTGGTATATTTGATGCGTCCTCTAGCGGCAATTTAATTGCACATAGTGCTTTATCGGTATCAAAAGCAATTGGCACAGGAGACGTTTTCCGTATTCCTGCTGGCGATATAGACATTACGCTTAATTAATGCCGTATAGATCAGGATTCGGCATTGGCACATTTGGCACTGGTGTATTCGGTGTTTCTGGTGCGATTGACGGTTCTGCAACGGTAACTTTAACGTCTAGCGTTTCTGCAAGCGCACAGGTTGTAAGGCTTGGTGCGTCTACAATTGCTGCAAGTGCAACCGCTACAGCTAGTTGTGATGTTGTAAGCGATGCATTAATTAATATTTTTCTTACATCTAGCGTTAGTGCAAGTGCAGAAAAGTATGCACAATCAGATGGTTATAGAACGGGTTACGGTTTACGCACCTATGGCACAAGTATATATGGTGAGAATGTAAGCGTAGAAGCTGGCCTTGTTTCTATTTCTGCAACCTCTAGCGTTTCTGCAAGTGCAAATGTAACGGCTGTTGGTGCTGCTGCAATTACTGCAACATCAAGTGTGACATCTGGTGGTGAGGGCAGTGTAACAGGTGCAGTAAATATATCTTTAACCTCTGCACTTACGGCAAGTTCTGCAGTTACAAGAAACGGTGCGTCTGCTATTGCAATAACATCAAGCTTAACGGCAAGTGGAAGATTTAAATGGGAAGACGAGACCGATCCTACAGATACATGGACAGATGCAACCGATGATGGTATTGTTACGTGGACGGACTCCCCTGTAAGAGAGGCAGCATAAGGAAAAAGTTATGGCAGATACAACGACTACTACATATAGTTTAACCAAACCAGAAGTTGGTGCTTCAGAGGATACATGGGGTACTAAAATCAACAATAATTTAGATTCAATTGACGATTTACTAGACGGTACAACCCCGGTAACTGGTATAGACATAAACTCAGGCGCAATTGATGGCACGGCTATTGGCGCAAACTCCGCAAGCACTGGCGCGTTTACAACCATAGTCGGCACAACGTTAAATTTAAGCACTGGCCTTGCAGCCAACTTAGATACAAATGGGCAAGACATTGTTACATCATCGAACGCAGATTTAGACCTTGCGCCTAACGGCACTGGTAAAGTTGTTATTCGAGGCAACACAAACTCAGGCAAGATTGTTTTAAACTGTGAAAATAACTCACACGGCGTAACACTGGCAAGCCCACCGCATAGCGCAAGTGCAACATATGAAGTGGCATTGCCAAATGCATTAGGTTTAACAAATGCAAGTGCGGTTGTTACATCTGACGCAAATGGTGTTGTTGGGTTTGACAACGGCACAACTGAAGAAAGCACCGTAGTTACATCTAGCTCTAACGCGGCTACACTTAATCTGCGTGACGGTAATGTATTTACGCATACACTCACTGAGGATGTAACTTATACATTTAGCAACCCTGCCGCGTCAGGCCGAGCGAGTGCGTTTATTATAAAGGTAACGCAAGACAGTACGACAAGGGCAATAACTTGGCCTCCTGCCGTTGATTGGGCGGCTGCAACGGCTCCCACGCCTACTGCAACATCAGGTGGCGTTGATGTGTTTGCTTTTCTAACAGTAGATGGTGGAACTACATACTACGGCTTTACCTTGGGTCAGGCAATGGGATAAGGGAATG